>MDTD01055068.1_pt1 | contig 16205 bp, 17 predicted proteins | sample 811221 | NCBI WGS metagenome assembly MDTD01 (sample SAMN05326646, study PRJNA326480) | marine metagenome | isolation source: seawater | place: Pacific Ocean: South West | collected 2011 | reverse complement strand
TTCATCGTGAGCAAATTTGATAGCCTCTACCATTTCTGCTTCAGAAATTTCGTCCATTTCACCCTCAACCATTGCTACGCTGTCTGCTGATGCTCCTATTACCATATCAATATCAGATTCATCTAATTGAATTGGACTAGGATTAGCTATAAATTCTCCATTGACACGACCAACTCTAACTTCAGAAATAGGACCGTTAAATGGTATGTCAGAAACAGCAAGTGCAGCAGATGCACCTAAACCAGCTAGAGCTTCTGGACATACATTTTCATCATGAGAAACAAGTGATAACATAATTTGTGTTTCAGCGTGATAGTCGCTTGGGAATAGTGGACGTAATATTCTGTCAACTAATCTCATTATTAAAATTTCGTGATCTGTTGGTCTAGCTTCTCTCTTAAGAAAACCACCCGGAAAACGTCCATCTGCAGCAAATTTCTCTCTATAATCAACGGTTAATGGTAGGAAGTCAACATCATCTTTCGCCTCTTTATTAGAAACTACAGTAGCTAGAAGAACAGAATTACCCATTCTTAATTCAACTGATCCATGTGCTTGTTTAGCAAGTTTACCAGTTCTAATTTCGATGATTCTACCATCATTTTGTTCAATTTTTTTTACAATTTCATTCATTTTTTCATCTATTTACATACTAACGAATTTATACACAAAAAGGCAATTGAATAATTGCCTTTTGCGAAATATCCGCCAAGAAGATACTTTATCTTCTTATTCCTAAATCTTTGATTAAAGCTCTGTATTTTTCGATATTCTTGTTCATTAAATAATCAAGAAGTCCTCTTCTTTTACCGACAAGAAGTTGTAAGGAGCGTTGAGTATTTTTATCTTTTCTATTATTTTTTAAGTGACTAGTTAGGTATGATATTCTATTAGTAAATAAGGCTATCTGACCTTCAGTTGAGCCTGTATTTTTTGAGTCACCACCATATTTTTTAAAAATGGAGTCTTTATCTTTGGCAGTTAAATGCATTATATTTTTTTTAATCCTAAAATTGGATTGCAAATATAGAAAAACTTTTAAATAAATAAAGATAATTTTTTTTATTTCTAGCTAGTGTACATATCTAGTAATAAAGATACTTTTGATTTTAGGTTCTTTCTTTCTACTATAAAGTCTAAAAATCCATGTTCTAATACAAATTCAGATGTTTGAAAACCTTCTGGTAAATTTTTACCAATAGTTTCTTTAACAACTCTTGGTCCTGCAAAACCAATAAGTGCTCCAGGTTCTGCAATATTAACATCACCTAGCATAGCAAATGATGCAGTTACTCCTCCTGTTGTAGGATCTGTTAGTAACGATATGTATGGTAATTTTTTCTTAGCAAGTAAAGATAGATTAGCAGATGTTTTTGCCATTTGCATCAATGAAAATGCAGCTTCCATCATCCTTGCGCCTCCTGATTTTGATATCATCATAAAACCACATTTATTATTTATTGCATATTTAATAGACCTACTAATTTTTTCTCCTACAACTGAACCCATAGAACCGCCTATAAAATTGAAATTCATACATGCTATTACTATATTTTTGTTTTCAATTTTTCCATATCCAGTAGTAATTGCATCATAAAGACCAGTTTTTCTTTTAGATTGTTTTAGTCTATCTCTATACTTTTTAGTGTCTTCAAATTTTAATATATCTTTTGATTCCATTGTTGGATCTAATTCCTTGAATTTACCATTATCAAAAAGAAAAGAAAAATATACGTCAGCATTTATTCTTTCGTGGAATCCACATTTTTGACATACGCTTAGATTTAATTCGTGTTCTTCACTTGGAACAATGTGTTTACACTTTGGGCATTTATACCACAATCCTTCTGGTATCTCCTTTTTTTCATTTGTGGTAGTCTTAATGCCACCTTGAATTCTTTTAAACCATCCCATAATTTATATTAAAGTATTAACATTATTTAAATCCGAAAAAGCTTTATTTAAGCGTATTTTAAACGCTTCCTCACCATTTCTGAGCCATACTCTAGGATCGTAATATTTTTTATTTGGAATATCAATTCCTTCAGGATTTCCAATTTGTTTGGATATATAGTTTTTCTTTTCGATCATATAATTTCTTACTCCTGAAGTAAATGCAAATTGAAAATCTGTGTCTAAATTCATTTTAACTACACCATATCCAATTGCTTCTCTAATATCTTCAGTTGATGAGCCAGACCCACCATGAAAAACAAAATTAACAGGATTGTTTTTTGTATTGAACTTTTCCTCAATATATTTTTGAGAGTTTTTAAGTATTTTAGGTTTTAGATCAACATTACCTGGTCTATATACTCCATGAACATTTCCAAAAGCAGCTGCAACAGTAAATTTATCGCTCACCTTCATTAATTCTTCGTAGGCATATGCTACTTCTTCAGGTTGAGTATAAAGTTTAGAACTATCAACATCTGAATTGTCAACACCGTCTTCTTCTCCTCCTGTTATACCAAGTTCAATTTCAAGAGTCATATCCATCTTACTCATTCTTTCTAAATATCTTTTGCAGATATCTAAATTTTCTTCTATTGGTTCCTCTGAAAGATCAATCATATGCGAACTGTATAATGATTTTCCATGTACTTTAAAAAAATCTTCACTAGCATTTAATAGACCATCAATCCAAGGTAATAATTTTTTTGCACAATGGTCGGTATGTAATATAATAGTTGCACCATATAATTCTGCTAGTGTGTGAGTATGCATTGCTCCAGAAATTCCTCCTGCTATTGAAGATTGATAATTATCATTTGAAAGGCCTTTTCCTGCAAAAAATTGGCAACCACCAGCTGAAAATTGAATCATTGCCGGTGAATTATTATCTCTTGCAGATTCTAGAACTGCATTTACACTACTTGTGTTTACAACATTAATTGCAGGCAAAGCGTATTTATTTTGCTTTGCATGTTCAAATATTTCTTGTACCTCATTTCCTGTGGCAACTCCTGCTTTTATCATTTTTCAAAGATTAAATTATTTTAACAAATGTATTAAATACTATTTTTTTCATATTATTTCATCAATATATTTTTTTAATTTAGACTTAAAGTTTTAAACAGAGAATGTTAACTAAAAATCAAATAAAATTAATTCGTTCTTTATCAACTAAAAAGAATCGTTTTAAGCATAGTTTGTTTGTTGTAGAAGGAGAGAAAATTGTAAATGAAATAATTAAATCTGATTGGCAAATTCATAGTATTTATGCTTCTAGTGATTGGGAAGGTAAAAATGCAACTATAATATCAAAAAGTGATTTATGTCGAATATCAAATCAAAAGTCTCCAAATAAAGTTTTAGCTTTAGTTAGAATCAAAGAAAATTTTCCTTCAATTTCTAGCGATACTATTTTGGCTTTAGATTCTGTAAAAGATCCAGGAAATCTAGGAACAATCATTCGTATTGCTGACTGGTTTGGTGTGAAAAGTATTTTATGTTCTGAAGATTGTGTAGATTATTTTAATCCAAAAGTTATTCAGTCATCTATGGGTTCATTTTTAAGAGTAGGTGTCAAATACGCTAATTTGATAAATACATTTAAATTATATCCTAAACATGAAATTTTAGCAACAGTTTTAAACGGTACTCCAATTAATAATATTACAACTAAAAATAAAAAAATTATAGTTTTAGGAAGTGAATCAAATGGTATTAAAAGAGAAATATTAGCAAAAGCAAATCAAAAAATTACAATTCCAAAATCCGAATTTTCAAAAGCTGAATCATTGAATGTATCTATTGCGTCAGCAATTGTTCTTTCTAAACTGTAATTTTTTTTGAATATTTTGCTAATAAACCATTCCACTTACATTTATTACAATAAAATCTCAAGAATTGAAAAATATCAAGAGTTAAAAAATTTATCAATTTATTATAAAAATTAGATTTCAACCTTTCTAATGGATTATAACATTTCGGGCAACAATTAATACACTCATTAGAAATTATTCTTGATTTGAATAATTTAATTCTTAAAAAGACTAATGTGAAAAGATAGATAATTGCTAAAAAAGTAAATATTTCCAATAAAAACATAATCTGAAATTAATGTTTTGTTTTGAGTTTTAAAAAATTCATACTTTTTCAGCGACTTTTTTACCATCAGTTGGATTTAGTGATAATGTAATTACTTTAGACATCTCAAAAATTATTCAAAAGTTAGTGAAATTGTAAATCCTCTTGTTTTCATCTCTTTAATTGAATTACTATAAATATTACCATCATTTACAATTAGATTTGTTAATCCAAAATTAGCTTTTAATTCTGGTGATAGCTTAAAGTATGGAAGGTAAAGATCAAGTCCAAAACCAATCTCGCATAAAAAATCATCTTTTTTGATTTTTACTATTTCTAAACCTTCATCATCGATATTTCTCTGAGATGCTAAGTCTAATGAGTATTTGAAGCCAGTTAAAACATATGCTTTGCCATTGTTATACCTTAAAGATTTATATTTAACGCTTACAGGAAACTCAATAAATGTTGACTCAATTTTTTTATTTTCACTTATTAATGTTTCATCATTTTTTATTGTGTACAATATTCTTCTTTCAGCTAATGATAATGTTGGAATAAATCTCAAATCAAAATTATTTCCTAATCTTTTATTACTAATTACTCCAAGATTGAATCCTTTTTGATTTTGAGATTTCATAACAAAGAGGTTATCTTCAGTATTGGTAATAGGTGTAATTTTAAAATCTAGAGTATTTATGCCGATTAAAAAGCCAAAATGCAAAGGTTTTCTGTCGTAATTTGGTAGATTTAATGGTACATTATAGCGCTGTCCAAATGCATTTTGGCAGAAAATAAATAATATAGTAATTGTTAAAATTTTATTCATACTATAAAATCGTTAAATTATGAGAATTATTTTGATGCAGTATACAAAGCAGCTATTCCAAATGTCAATGATTTGAATTTAGAATCTTTAAATCCTACTTTTTCAAGTTCTCTAACAAATGCTTCCCTACTAGGGAATTCAACAACAGAATTTGGTAAATATTCATAAGCTGAATTATCTTTTGAAAAAAATTTACCAATTAGAGGTAAAATTCCTTTAAAATAAAGTCCATAAAATTGTTTAAATGGAAATATCTTAGGTTCAGAAGGTTCTAATATTGCAAGTTTTCCACCACATTTCATTACTCTATATATTTCTTTTAAACCTTTATCTAAATTTTCGAAGTTTCTTACACCGAAACCTGCTGTGATAGCGTCAAATGTATTGTCATTAAAATTTAAACTTTCAGAGTCGCCATATTGCATGTCAATAAGATGGTCTAATGATTTTTTTATCATTTTTTTTCGACCTACATTCAGCATATTATTCGAAATATCTATTCCAATAATTTTTTTTGGTTTAAGCTTACTTATTTCAATAGCTAAATCTCCAGTTCCCGTTGCAACATCCAAAATTATTTTTGGGTTTATTTTGGCAATTTCTCTTACAGCTATTTTTCTCCAAATTATATCTATTCCTAATGATAAAAAATGATTAAGAAAGTCATATCTAGCAGCAATATTGTCAAACATTTTTGCAATTTGTTTTTTTTTAGATGTTTTATCTTTTTGGTATGGTTTAATTTTGTTTTTCAATTTCTTTAAATATGTGTTTCTCAAAGTTAGCTAATTACTCTATATTTTTTTTGTCAATACTATTGACAAATAATATGTTGCCTAAATTATTGTATCCCTCAAAAATATCAAGCTTATGCTTTTTGACTAGCTCATCTCTAAATCCAATAATTGTTAAATCTGAATTAGATGATCTTTTATTTATTGTTTCTTTATAATTAACATCTTCGTCGTATGGAACCATTTTCATATTCTTTGGGGAAATTGGTAGTCTTCCATCCTCAATGTATTCAAACATTTGATTTTTGTATTCTTCAAATTTATTTTTAGGATATATTGTAAAAACTTTAATCTGAGCATTTTTCCATTCAGGATGACCTAAAATTATATAACCCAAAAGAATCATCATATTAGAATTTTCATAATCTGTTGGTGATATCCAAATATGTATTTCTTCTTTTTTATCTTTTCTAGTAATATTTGACCGCATTATTGCCACATCATATCCTGTTGTGTGAAGAAGATTAAAATTGTTCATAACATCTTTTAATGAATCTTTATCAGATTCACAATATTCTAATAATATTAGATTATTTTCCGTGCCAGAAATTCCGGAAAGTTGTACTACTTGTGCAAGAGCCGAGGTATATGATGGAGAGATAAGTGTGTCAACGTAAACATTAGTTTTTTTTCCTTCGATTAGTTTATGTTTAATCATCTGTGAATTTTCAAAATTTTGTTTACTTAAATAACCTTTTATATAGTGAATGTATGTTCCAAAACCATATTTGTATGCTATCCATCTAGTAATATCAAAAGCATTTTTTCTTTTTAATGAAGCATCACTAATACTGACTACAAATGGTCGCCAATGTCCATTATTTGATGTCGAATTTTCATTTTTTCTTTGAATAAATATTTGTAATTTTCTAGCTAATTGCTCTAAAACATCTTTAAAAAGATTTACAAACTCTCTGTTATCAGATGATTTTTTACTAATAAAGTAGTAAAAACTTATCATAATTAATATCGATAAAAAAGCAAATAGAGTATCCATTTTAAACATTAGCCAAACTGATAATAGTGCACCCATCAATGAAATATACCATCTTGATTTAAATGCTGGTCTGTACGATGGATCTCCAGAAAAATGTTCTAAAAATGAAATAAGGCAAATTGCTCCGTATGTTACCATAAAAAACATTGATATAATTCTTGCTACAAAATTTATATCTCCAATATAAACAAAGAAGAATGCGATTACACATGTAACTATTGTTCCATTTAGCGGCTCGTTGTTTTCTTTTTTACCTTTGGCTAACCAAAAGTCTAATTTTTTATATGGGAAAATTTTATCTTTAGCAAGTGCTTGAAGTGTTCTTGGAGCTATAATTATTGAGCCAAGTGCTGATGAAATAGCTGCACATGCTAATCCAATTGGAATTATTGGTCCCCATAACGCTATATCACTCATTACTAATTGATTATTTGCTAGACTATTGATGTCTGTTGAAATTGTTAATTTATAAGCTACTAAAACATAAACAATAGCTCCAAGAACAGTCGCTAAAATAGTTCCTCTTGGAATAGATTTTCTGGGATCTTTTAAATCTCCAGAAAGTCCAAGTCCTGCAGATATTCCTGTAAATGCAGGGAAAATAATTGTAAACACATAAAAGAAATTATCTGCATTTTCAACTTTAGAAAAAAAGTTTACTTCTTCGTAATTAATTTGATTTTTACCTAAAAAAAATAAAATTAGTGAAATGAAAATTATAGATGCGACAACATACAAGGCTTTTACGCCTAATTCTGCTCCTTTTGATAATATAAGAATTGATAATAATCCCATTGAAATTAAACCAATTATTTTTTTATTTTGCAAAAAGATTCCTACGTTAAATATTTCGTTTAAATATTGACCAAAGGGGATAAATGACTCGGCAAATGCTATCACATAAAAAGATACACTAATTGCTTGAGATAAAAATAGAGCAACTCCAATAGCTGCGCCAATATTTAGTCCGAATGATCTTGAAATAACATAATAGTCACCACCTCCTTCAACTTTTCTGTTTGTAGCAATTTCTGCTACAGCTAGAGCTGTAGGAATAGTAACGGCATGACCTAAAATGATAATAGCAATTGCGCCAAAAAAGCCAACATTTCCAACTGCATAACCAAATCTTAAAAATAAAATAGCACCTAAAATGGTACTAATTGATGCAATAAAAACCGGAGTTGTTCCAAACTGACCTAGACTATTTTGTAATTTCCTTGACATTTATTAATCTAAATATCTGCCAAATTTATAAAAATTTAAAATCACTGTATTATATAAAAATAGTTATTAATTTCGCTGCAGTATGACAAGAGCAAAACTTCACGAAATTATATTTGAAGCTGATACCAAGAAAGGTAAAATTTTTGATATAATATTGCTTATTGCTATTCTAATTTCAGTATTCGGTGTTATTTTAAGTAGTGTTGATTCAATAGAAAAAGATTATGGTAATATTTTAAGGTTTTCAGAGTGGATATTTACAATTTTATTTACCATTGAATATATATTTAGGATTTATTGCATCAAAAAACCAATTAAATATATTTTCTCGTTTATGGGAATTATCGATTTTCTGTCAATAATTCCAACTTATCTTGTTTTTTTATACCCTCCAATTCATGTTCTTGTTGATATAAGAGCAATTAGATTAATTAGAGTTTTTAGAGTCTTTAAATTGTCAAGATATTTAAGAGGCGCAAATATTATGCAAATTGCTCTTAAATCTTCAAGGCCAAAAATTATAGTATTCTTGCTATCTGTTGTTCTAATCGTTATTATTTTAGGAACTTTAATGTATATCGTTGAGGGACAAAAAAATGGCTTTGAAAATATACCTAAATCTATATATTGGTCCGTTGTTACTTTAACTACAGTTGGTTATGGAGATGTTGTCCCCTTAACAACAATTGGGAAATTTTTAGCATCAATCATTATGATTTTAGGTTACGCCATTATTGCTGTACCGACAGGAATTGTATCTGCAGCTATAGCTAAATCTGCTAGTAAAATAACTACACAGTCATGTCGTGTTTGTTCAAGGGAAGGACATGATTTGGATGCAAGACACTGTAAATTTTGTGGTGCTAGTTTAAACAACTAATTTCTTTTAAAAGATTTTCTTTTTTTAACGGGTTTACTCCAATATTTTCACAAGATAATCCACCTGCTAAATTTGCTAATTTTCCAATAATATAAAAATCTAATTTTATTGATAATGCTAAAGCTGCAGTGGCAATTACAGCATCTCCAGCCCCTGAAACATCAACAATATTTCTACTTAATGCAGGAATGTGTTTATTTATTTTTTCACTTTGAATAAAAACTCCTTTTTCTGATAAGGTTAAAAGAAAACAATCTGCATTTAATTTTTTTCTTTGTTTAGAAACTATTTTCAATATACTTTCTGAGCTTAATGGTTCATTTGTAGAAATACTTTCTTTTAGTTCTTTAATATTAGGTTTAAAAATGTTTACACCTTTATATTCCCAATAATTTTCTTTCTTAGGATCAGCTAAAGTTGGTATTTTTTTAATTTTAGCATATTTCATTAAACTTCTAATAACATCTTTCGTAAGTACACCTTTATTATAGTCTTGAAATATAACAACATTAGCATTGTTCATCAAATTAGTAGTATGCTCAATGAACTTATATTCATTAGTTATTGGAAAATTATCTTCTTCATCGACTCTTAATTGATGTTTATTTTCACTAATTATTCTAGTTTTTACAGTTGTTTTCCTCTCCTCTTGTAAAATGCCTTTAGTAGAAAGGTTTTCACGTCTCATCAAATCAAAGAAACCATTGTCTTCATTTCCTATCACAGAGCAGAGTATAGGAGTTGCACCCATGGCTTTGATATGACAGGCTACATTTGCAGCGCCACCTAGTTTTTTTTCATTTTTCTGAATGTCTACTATTGGAATTGGAGCTTCAGGAGATTGTCTATTTATAATACCCCACATATAAGAGTCAATCATTGCGTCTCCAACAATTAATACCTTAATTTTTTTAAAATCATTGAAAATGCTATGCCAATTATTATTCACTATTTTATTGGAGTTTAGCTAAGGATTTTTTCATTCTTTTTACTGCTTCAATAAGATTTTCTTCATTTGCAGCATAAGAAATTCTAACACAGTTTGGTGAACCAAAAGCTTCGCCGGCAACTAAGGCTACATAGGCATCGTTTAGAATATACATACAGAAGTCATTAGAGTTGTAAATTGTTTTTTTACCATCACTTTTACCAAAATAATGGGATATGTCTGGAAAAATATAAAATGCACCATCAGGTTTATTAGTTTTTATTCCAGGTATTTTAGATAACATTTCTAACATTAAATCTCTTCTTTTGTGAAATGCTATCCTCATGTATTTGACTTCAGAAGGTGATGCTAACATAGCAGTTTCCGTTGCTTTTTGAGCAATTGCACAGGTTGCCGAAGTAACTTGACCTTGTATTTTATTACAGGCACTAGCAATCCATTGGGGAGCTGCTATATAACCAACTCTCCATCCAGTCATTGCAAATCCTTTGGAAACCCCATTAACTGTAATTACTCTTTTTTTTATAGATTCTATTCTTGCAATACTGAAATGCTCAACTCCATAATTAATTAGTTCGTATATTTCATCACTAACGACATATATATTTGGGTAATTTTCCAATACTTTGGCTAATTCTTTAAGTTCTTGTTGACTATATACTGTTCCACTTGGATTACAAGGAGAACTAAAAATAACCATTTTAGTATTTGGTGAAATAGCGTTTTCTAATGCTTGAGGACTCATTTTAAAGTCATTGTCAATACTACTTTTCACGACTATTGGGATTGCTTCTCCTAACTTTACTAGTTCATAGTAACTTACCCAATATGGAGCAGGTAAAATAACTTCATCACCTGCATTTAATAAACTTAAACAAATGTTAGCTATAGATTGTTTAGCTCCGGTTGATACAACAATTTGATCAGCACTATATTCTAGTTTATTATCTCTTTTTAATTTTTTACTAATGGCTTGTCTAAGTTCTAGTAAACCAGGAACAGGAGTGTAGTGAGAGTAGTTGTTGTCTATAGCTTTTTTACCAGAATCTTTAATAAATTTTGGCGTATCAAAATCTGGTTCTCCAAGACTAAGTGCAATTACGTTATGTCCCTGAGCTTTTAGCTCACGGCTCATTCTAGCCATTGCAAGAGTTGCTGATTCTGATAATTTCTTTAGACGATTTGAAACTTTTGGCATTATTGTGTCAAATTAAATATTATTTACAAAAATACTAATTTACATATGTCATTTATCATTCATCAAAATCATTTTTTAATTTTTTAATTAACTTTGTAAGGATTGGTTAAATTGATAAAATTATGCGTTTTTGTTTTTTAGGTATTTTTTTAATTTGTTGTACACAATTTATGTTTTCTCAGGATTGTCCACATCCAATCGGATTATATACTTCAACATCATCTTTTAATTCTTCATATGTTTTTGTAGAAGGTCATTGGGACTCATTATTGGGAACAGGTGTTCAACACTTTTTGGTTAACTATAAAGAGCTTGGCTCTGTTGAATGGAATAATTTAGCAAATTTAGATAGTTCATCTACTAGCAAGATAATACCATTTTTAGATTTTAATACTTCTTATATTTGGAGGGTTGGCTCTTTTTGTTCTGAATCTTATCAAGATCCGGCTGAATGGTCAGTAATTGATACATTTACAACAATCGAATATATTGAATGTCCTTCACCTACTAATACATTTTCAGATAATGTTATTATTACTGAGGTAACTGGTTTTGTTGATACACATTGGGATTCGATGCTTGGCATGGGGGTTGATCATTTTTTGCTTTCCTATAAAAATATAAACGATACTATTTGGACTAATATTTCAAATATGGATAGTACAATCAATTCTCAAACAATTGGCGGTAATTTAGCTCACAATAACTATTATGAGTGGAAAGTTCAGTCCTATTGTTCTCAAAACCAAAGTTATTATTCAGATTGGTCAGAAAGAGATACATTTTATATTGGAAGCTTTATCCCTGAAGAATTTTCTCCAGAAATTAATATAAGTTTATCTTCATTACTATGTGATGATATTACTAATATTAACTTTATTTCTGAGCAGGGATCTAATGAGCCAGATATTCAATCAACTATTGTCACATCAAATTTAGGATATATTTTTGTTGATAATTTACAATTAGGTCAAACTGTTGGAAATGCTGTTGCAATAGCAGGAATTAATGGTTTTATAAATGAAGAATTTACCTTAGTATTGTCTGAGATCAATTTAGAAGAAAATTCCATTAAAATAGATTTGGTTAATAATGATCAGCAAACTCAATATTCCTTTAGCATACTAAATTTATCAGATGGTGGCATAGAAATGTCAATTGTTTCTCCTGCTGATAATAACTTTTATACTTCAGGAAACAGTTTAGAAATAAATTTATTAGGAATCTTTATGAATCCTAATCCATCATTATTGCAATTTAGTGTAGTTGTTTTTTCTGAGTTAAATGATGATGCTTTTAATCAATTTGATTTTAACATTGATTGTGCAAATACTATAACAACTTTTGATGATGTTAGTTTATTTTATCCTAATCGTACATTTTCTAATGTGAATTTGATGTTTGAAAATGTGAAAGCTATTAAAATATTTGACACTAAAGGACAATTGATGTTGTTTGAAGAAAATCCTTCTAATAGTATAGATATTAGTAAATTATCTCAAGGTTTGTATTTTGTGGAAATAATAAGTGATATAAAAAGGAATGTTGAGCAATTAATCGTTAAATAAGGATTTTAATTTTAAACTAGCTACTAAAGTAGTAATTCCAACAATTATTCCTAATAATAAAAAACTTTGTCCTAAAGAATAAATATCAACAATCCAACCCATAACTGGTGCCATTAAAGCAAAGGTTACTCTAATACAAAAACTTCTTACAGACAAGACTGTCGCTCTCATATTGGAAGGAGTTAAATCGTTTATATATGTTCTCATAATAGGAGTAGCTAATCCTCTAAAAATGTATACTGTCGTAATTAACATTAATCCCAATATAGCTGTTGATTTTGAAAGTAAAAAAATTGGTGTGCTTATACCTAAACTTAATAAAATCAAAAAACTATTTTTAGAAAATAATCCTTGCATTCTATAGGCATTTATAGATGAAAAGCCTGTTGTTAGATTTAAAAATGCCCAAGCAAATCCAAAGTATTTTAAGGGCATATCAATGCTTTTAAAATAAGGTTGCGCAAACCAGGCAAGAGATAGTGTAGAAAACCCAATTGAAGACGATAGGATTATCAACCACTTCAGAGTTTTATTTTCTACTAGAGAAAATTTAACAACTTGCCATATAGTCTTGAAACTCTTTGCTAGTTTATTTTGTTGATGTTTTTTTGGTTCTACCAATAAAAAAGTAAATGGTATAATTAATCCTGCTACAACAACTTGAACATTCCAAGGTAAGCGCAAAGATATTTCTGCTAATAAACCACCACAGATCCCCGCAATGGCCTCAGAAAAGTTCCCTATGCCATAAGCTACTCCTTCAACTTTTGTGTATTCATTCTCTTTTTTACTTTCAGCAAGAGAATCATACAAAATAGCCGAATCTGCTCCGGAGATAAAACTTGAACCAATACCTAAGATAATTTCACCAATGATAAAATACCAAAAACTGAATGAAAGGCTGATTATTAGAAAGCCAAAAAAACAGAAAATACCTCCTAATATCAGAGTATTTTTTCTGCCAAATACATCGGCTAAATATCCTGAAGGAATTTCCATTGTTGCTACCATAAAGGAATACATACCTTGCAGAATCATTACCTCTTGAAGACTTAATCCATTTTCTTGAAAAAATATAACAACAATAGGCATGACTATCATAAACCATTTCAATCCTTTGATAACATAAAGCTTCCAGATATTAGAGTAAATATTCATTTATGATCTTGGATGATGTGATATTATTGATTGCCTTAAAAATTCTTTGTTGATGTGTGTGTAAAGTTGAGTAGTTGTAATGGATTCATGTCCAAGCATATCTTGTACTGCTCTAAGGTTAGCACCTCTTTCTATTAATTCTGTTGCAAAACTATGTCTAAATGTATGAGGGCTTATATTTTTCTTTATTTGTGCTTTTTCAGCAAGTTCTTTGACAATATTATATATAGATATTCTACTTAAATATTTACCTCTTTTACTTAGGAAAATGTAATCTTCCTGTCCTTTTTGAATTGTCAGATGGCATCTAACTTCGTTAACGTATATATTCAGTACTTTAGCTGTTATATTTCCAATCGGTATCAAACGCTCTTTGTCACCTTTTCCAATTACTTTTATAAATCCGTCTTTTTTATACCAATTGGACATCTTAAGGTTAATAAGTTCCGAAACCCTTAAACCACATCCGTATAATGTTTCTATTATTGCTTTATTGCGTTGTCCTTGTGGATGGCTTAAATCAATTGCGTTTATAATTTGATCAATTTCTTCAATACTTAAAGTTTCAGGAATTTTTAGACCTTTTTTTGGACCTTCAATGAGGCTGCTTGGATCATTACTAATAATATTTTCTAATATTAAATATCTAAAAAAAGCCTTTATCCCTGAAATTATTCTAGATTGTGAACTTGCACTCATTCCTATTTCTGCAACCCATCGGATAAAGGCGGTCAAATCACTAGTATTTATTTTTTTAACACTAACTTTATTATCATTCATTTCTAGGAAGTGAACGAGTTTGTTTACGTCTCTAACATAAGATTCAATAGAATTTTCTGATAGATTTCTCTCAAGCATTAAGTAAGAACGAAAGCCATTTATATTATTTTTCCAACTCATTGATTACTTTTGCACTATGAATGTCGCAATTATTAATGGACCAAATTTAAACTTATTAGGCGTAAGAGAAAAGAGTATTTATGGTGATCAATCATTTGAAGAATATTTAAAAGAATTACGTCAAAATTTTCCTAGCATAAATATAAGCTATTTTCAGAGCAATGTTGAAGGTGAAATTATTAATTGTCTTCATGAAAATGGGTTTGATTGTGATTTTATTATTATTAATGCTGGGGGATATACGCATACCTCTGTTGCTATTGCTGACGCTATATCTTCTATTGAGACTGATGTCATTGAGGTTCACATTTCAAATATTTACTCTAGAGAAGATTTTCGTAAAAAATCTTTAATAGCTCCATATTGTAAAGCTAGTATTTGTGGTTTTGGATTGGATAGTTATCGTTTAGCACTTGAAAGTTTAAAAATCTAATTCACTAAAAATCCACGATGAGGCTTCAGTCTTTTTTTAATGAAATCCAAATCACTTTCTTTAATAATAATCGAGCAAAAAGAGTGTAAATCACTAATCTGTTCTGTTGACTTATCTAAATAAGAAATGTCTTCTTTTGTCATAAATTCAACAAGATGTGTTAGTTGATGTTCAGCAGTTTTTAAAGAATCCACACCTCTAAAATCCCAAACCAGACGAATTTTATTTTCCATAAAACATGTGTTCAACAGATTGATTAAACAATTTACTGAGTGATATTCCATCGCAAAGTGCTTGTTGTGGAATAATACTTTCCTCAGAAAGACCGGGTACAGTGTTTGCTTCAATGGTGTAAGGTTCATTGTCCATAATTATAAAATCAACTCTTGCAATTCCATTTAGTTCTAGTAATTGATAAATTTCAATAGTTCTTTCAGAAACTTTTTTAGCTAGCTCTTTACTAATTCGTGCTGGAGTGATTTCTTTTGATTTACCCTCGTACTTAGCTTCGAAATCAAAAAATTCATTTTCACTAACTATTTCTGTAATAGGAAAGGTTTCAATTATGCCATTTAAGTTATGAACACCACAAGTTACTTCAGTGCCAATTAATAAGGATTCAATAAGGACAAACTCGTCGTGCTTAAAAGCTTTATCTATGGCCGGCATTAATTCATCACTTGATTTTACCTTACTGATACCAAAACTACTTCCGTTGCCATTAGGCTTAACGAAACATGGTAGTTTCAACTGTTTAATGATGTTTGAAGAATTTATTATGTCACCTTTTTTCAGCTTTATAGACTTAGCACAAGGTATATTAAAACCCCTTAAAAATTCGTTACAAGCTCCTTTATCAAAACTTAATGTAGAAGCTTTTACTCCAGAGCATGTGTAAGGTATTTCTAAATTATCAAGATAGCGTTGTAGTACGCCATTTTCTCCAGGTGTTCCATGAATTGCCATAAATACACCATCAAATTTTATCTTTTGATTGTCAATATCTACACTGAAATCTGATTTATTAATAGGGTATAACTTTCCGTTTTTTTCTAATCTCCAGCCTTCATTGTCGATAATTACAGCAAAGGCATTGTATTTGTCTTTATCTAGAAAATTCAATGCGACCTTTCCGCTTTTTAGTGAAATTACTTTCTCACCAGAAAAGCCTCCCATTACAACGGCGATATTCTTCATAATTCAAAAATAAACTAAATACATATAATCACGACAAGGGCAG
>MDTD01021311.1_pt1 | contig 16208 bp, 12 predicted proteins | sample 811221 | NCBI WGS metagenome assembly MDTD01 (sample SAMN05326646, study PRJNA326480) | marine metagenome | isolation source: seawater | place: Pacific Ocean: South West | collected 2011 | reverse complement strand
GCAACCCCTGCCAGTACCTATTTGTGTTCATTACAAACACAGGTGCCTTAAGCAGGCCTAACTGATTCCATGTCATGACTTCCATCCATTCATCCATGGTGCCTAAGCCGCCAGGCAAGACAATGAAACCATCTGCCTCTTCATACATTTTTGCTTTCCGCTCATGCATATTTTCAACAACATCCAGCTTCTGAACCTGCTGGTTGCCAACTTCAAGATTCTCAAGAAAATGCGGAATAATGCCATGAACATGACCGCCAGCCACCAGCGCGCCGCCTGAAACGGCTCCCATCAGTCCAGTTCGCCCGCCACCATAGGTCAGCCTGTGTCCCCGTGCTGCCAGCATGCGCCCAATTGTGTCAGCATCATTTACAAACTGCTCTGAAATTCCTTTTGCCGCGCCGCCAAACACACAGAAATTTGCCATAACTTAAGTCTTTCTGGACTGCTGATTACTGCAGATCCCTTTTCTGCCAGGCAGATAAATATGATCCCTCCCAGATTAGAGTAATTCACACTTCTTCGCCATAGGTAAAAGTTATTGTTTTGGTCAAGGAGCAACAGTAGGGATAATAAGGAGTGTGATTCTGGGTGCCTGCAATTCTATTTGTCTTCATCCAGTTTCAACGATACGATAGAATTGGGAATGTTTTTGACATGCTCATGCAGGGGGACAGCATATGCGGGTGGTTATTGCCGGATTGATGGTTATAGGGGGCGGCCTTGCCGCATTGGCACTTATCTGGATTTTTTATACAACATCTGAGCCGCAGTCCACCTCAACAACCTCTGTGATTGTAGATGCCCAGACGGCAACAGCGCAACAGTCCTTGGCGCCTGCTGCAACGGTATCTGAACAGTCAAATCTGGCTGAAAGAGAGCCTATATTTTATGGTAAGCGGCCCTTGCAGATTGATGTTGTGCGCATCGGTCCTGAGGGATCAGCTGTCTTTGCAGGTAAAGGCAGTCCGGATGCAGACGTGATGATTTTTGAGCAGGATAAGGTACTGGCCACGACATCCGTCTCAGCAGATGGAGAGTGGGTAGCGGTAGCCGAACAGCCGTTAAGTTTCGGAAAACATTTGATTATTGTGGAAATGACTACAGTAGATGGTGAGGTGTTCAGAGCAGATCAGGCGGTTATTGTTGAGTTGGCATCATCAGGACAGGATACTCCTCTTGTTGCCCTTGTGCCGATGACAGAACAGGCAGACGTGAAGCTTATTCAGACACCGGGAACACTTAACAATACAACGCAAACAAGGCAGCAGGTAGCGGATAAAGATGATTTGAGCCTGGAGTTGAAGGCTGTTTTGGTGGAGCCTGCTGACCTGTCTGTGCTGACTTTGAGTTGGGCTAGTCGAGACAACCTGTTTATTAAGGGCAGGTCATCAGGTGGCGCAGATGTACAAGGGCTGCTCAATGATCGTGTATTTAGAGCCGACCATGATGCTGACAGCGGTAATTGGACAGCGACTCTCCGTATTGACGGGCTGTCCGGAAAGGCGGTCCGTCTCGTCACTCATCTGCTTAACACAGATGATGAAATTATTATCTCTCGCCAGTTGGATTTCAATCTTGATCAGCTGGATATAGGCCGGGATGGCAGTGAGATGATCATAATTGAAAAAGGGGACATGCTGTGGCGCATTGCTTATCGAACTTATGGTGATGGTATCCGTTATCTGGATATTGTGAAACGTAATCAGGATCGCATTGCTAATCCGGACCTGATTTATCCTGCGCAGATATTTGCTTTGCCTGAATGAAGGCAAAATAAACAAAAATAACAGCTAAGAAAGGAAATATATGACGGGTGAAATAAAACTTGCAGAATTGGTTCAATCACCATCAGCTGTTCCCGGCTGGCCTTTGAAGGCGTGTGCTGGGCTGCTTTGTGTTGGTTTGCTGGCTGTCTCTCTCCCGCTTGGTGTTTTTGGGTTTGGCTTGCTAATATATATTTTTCTCATCCTGCGTGTAACTATCAAGCCATTATCAACTGTTATGCAGGACGATGTTATCTATGCTCCTGTTGACGGACAGATTGTAGCTGTTCAAGAACTGAAAGAGGGTCAGAAGACTGTCATTATGCAGCCAGATCTTTGTGACAGCCATCTTCATTATGCGCCAGTTTCCGGACGGATAGAGAGCGTTACCTGGGTAGATGGAAGTTTCAATTTCAATGCCCTTAATCCGGTTCCTGATGATGCACGTGTTCGGCGCGAGATCACTTGGCAGACAAAGGAGGGGCATCATGTTGAACTAATACAATTTGGTTCCAGATGGTGCAGGATCATCCAGTGTTTTCTGCGTGAGGGTCGTCATACCACAGTAGCTGGACCTGCGGGGCTCTCGCTGTTCAGGGGAGTGGTTATGGTCACCTTTACCAGCTCAGCATCTTTAAAGATTTTTCCTGGACAGCGGTGTTTGGCTGCCCAAACGCCTCTTGGTCAGGCAGGTTAATTTTCTGATCACTTAAATTGCATAGTTAATGCAACCACTGTGGAGGGCAGGCTCTTATTTTTGATGCAAAGCTGAAACTAGTGATTGACCCATTTCTTGTTCAGAGTGGCAAGATCTGTCTGCGACTTGGACTGACTGCCAATATGCTTACGGTGACCGGATTTGTAATTGGGCTTTGTTGTGGTGCGCTGATTTGCGCTGAAGCCTATAGTTGGGCACTGGCAGCTCTCCTGCTGAGCCGAATATGTGACGGATTGGACGGGGCTGTTGCCCGTCTGACCCAGCCAACTGATTTTGGCGGTTATCTGGATATTGTATGTGATTTTCTGTTTTATGCCTTCGTACCGTTCTGTTTTGCGTTTTCTCATCCTGAACAGGCAGCAGCCGCTGCATTTTTAATGCTGAGCTTTGTCGGCACTGGCACCAGTTTTCTGGCATATGCGATTCTGGACGCCAAACAGAAGTCAAGTAATGTGCGTCAGGCCAAAAGAGCAAAGAGCTTTGCTTATCTTGGCGGGCTGACAGAGGGTAGCGAAACAATTGCTGTTTTTGCACTGATCTTATTATACCCGGCTTACTTTACAGCGTTCGCAATTGTCTTTGGCTCTTTGTGTTGGCTGACCACAGGTTATCGCATTTACGCATCCTGGGTTGAATTTGGAAAAGACAGTTGAAAACAAAAGCAAAGCTTTTATCTTCAGTTTATGAGACCTTTTGAGGTATCTTAATTTTAGAGCAGTTCGTCTCACAAAATACAGGAAAATGTGGTTATGAAATTTGGTGTAGGACAGACGGTGAAACGGCTTGAGGATGGCGACCTTCTGATTGGCAAGGGTAAATATACAGATGACCACATGCCGGGCCATGGGCTGGCTGTGGCTTTCCTGCGCTCGCCTTTTGCACATGCACAGCTTACGAAACTAGAAATGAGCACGGCACGTGCATCTGAGGGCATTCATTTGGTAGCTGGTCAGGCGGAAATGGATGCAGATAAAGTTGGTGAGATTCACTGCCAGCAATATGTGGAAAACCGTGACGGTTCGCAGATACCTCGAACCACAAAACCGGCTATGGCACGTGACATTATCCGGCATGCAGGTGATATTGTGGCGATGGTGGTTGCGGATACACGCCAGCAGGCATTGGATGCGATCGAACTGATCGATGTGGATTACGCCCCGATGGACGCTGTTTGCGATGTTTATGAAGCTGTCGCGCCAGATGCGCCGCAGCTGTATGAGTGTTATCCTAAAAACACGGTTTTTACATGGGAAGCCGGAACAATTGATAAGGCGCGTTCAGCAATAGATGCCGCACTTGCCGAAGGGGCGCGATTGGTGGAAGTCGATGTGATTAACAGCCGTGTTATGCCAAATGCTATGGAAACGCGGCCAATGGTCGCTCAGCCATTTGCAGAGATTGGCGGACTGCGGATATGGAGCGGGACACAAGGGCCTGTCGGTCTTTCGGCACAAATTGCAAAAGCTCTGAATTTGGATGCTGACCAAATTCAGTTGCTGACAGGCGATGTTGGAGGCGGGTTCGGTTATAAGATCTTTCTGCATCCAGAACAGCTGTGTATTGCTTGGGCAGCAAAAGCGGTCGGCAAGACTGTTCGCTGGCAGCAAGACAGGTCCGACTCCTATCTGTCTGACCTTCATGGCCGTGATAACCGCACAAAAGCCAGAGCGGCAGTGGATAAAAGAGGCAAGCTTTTAGCTCTGGATGTGGTGGTACACGCAAATATGGGTGCGTGGCTGTCGAATTTCAGCATTTATATTCCGACTTTATCCGCCTGCCGAACCCTCACAGGACCGTATGATATTGCTGTTGCGGGCATGGAAGTTCGTGGGATTGTCACTAATACCCCAGCTGTAGACGCGTTCCGCGGGGCAGGGCGACCAGAGGCAAATTATCTGCTTGAACGCCTTATGGACCACATTGCTGACGAAATGAATATGAGTAGGGTTGCTGTCCGTCAGGTAAATCTAATTAAATCTGAACAGATTCCCTATAAGATGGTTGAGGGCGGAACAGTAGATTCAGGAGACATGCCTGGCCTGCTGGCAGAAGCTATTGAGAAGGCTGACTGGCGAGGATTTGATGCGCGGCGTAAGACCAGCGCAGAGCAGGGCAAATGGCGTGGTATTGGGTTGTCCATGTATTTAGAGCAATGCGGAGGCGGTGGTGGCGCTGGTGTTGATATTGAATTTCATAAAGACGGGACAGCAACTGTTTATGCCGCACAACAGGATAATGGCCAGGCACATCGAACCACATTAACGCAGATTTTTTCAAGTCGCTTAGGCTATAATGCTGATCTCATTCAGATCGTGCAGGGGGACAGTTTGCGCACACCACCAGGAACAACAGGCGGAGCTCGGATGTCCGCAGTTCTGGGTTCTACCCTGATGCAGGCTGCTGGATTGATTGCAGAGAAAGCGGTGCCGTTTGCGGCTGAGCACCTGCAGGCAGAGATAAGTGACATTCAGTTTGCGGAAGGGATATTCACAGCTGCAGGAACAAACCATTCCGTAACAATTGAGGATTTGGTTAGACTTATCGCAACGGATGACCCAACACAGCATCCATTGAATCGGATCCATGACTATACAACTGATGGGGCGACCTATCCATATGGTTGTCATATTGTTGAGATGGAAATTGATCAGCAGACCTATCGCCCGGAAATTGTTAATTATACGGTGGTCGATGATTTTGGCGAAATCATCAACCCTTTAACACTGGAAGGCCAAATACATGGTGGGATTGCACAAGGGATTGGCCAGGCGCTGTATGAACACGTCGCGTATGATGAAGACGGGCAACTGCTCGCTGGTTCGTTGATGGACTATACCTTGCCACGTGCAGACCACATGCCTTCATTTTCAATTTCACGCCGTGGCACTCGCTGTGAGAACAATCTTCTTGGGGTCAAAGGTGCGGGTGAGGCTGGAGCGATTGGCGCTCCACCTGCTGTGATTTCCGCATTATGTGACGCTCTTGGCATCGTTCATATAGATATGCCGGCCACATTGGAAAATGTTTGGCAAAAAATGAAGACAAAGAGAGATGCAGCATGAGCACTATAATTGTGAAATCCGATAAGGAATGGCAACAGCAACTGACCCCAGAACAGTATCATGTTACCCGCAAGCAAGGCACTGAACGGGCCTTTACAGGAAAATATCATGATTGCAAGGAAGACGGGACTTATCACTGTATCTGTTGTGGAGCAGCCTTGTTCGATAGCGAGGACAAGTTTAATTCAGGTACAGGCTGGCCGTCTTTCACACTGCCTATTGATGAAACAGCGGTCGGCACAAAGTCAGATCGTAGCTTTTTTATGGCTCGTACAGAAGTGCATTGTAGCCTGTGTGAGGCTCATCTAGGCCATGTGTTTGAAGATGGGCCTGTCGATGCAGGAGGCCTGCGCTACTGTATAAATTCAGCTTCTCTTGACTTTGTTGCTGAAGATGTGAATTAGGTGGATTTAATTTGGTAGTCTTTCTTTACCTTCTGCAGCTTGTTTTTTGCAATTATTGTTCAACTTAGGACATAGGGAAAATCGGTGTGCAAGTCCTTCGCCAGGCGGGATATGCCCATCGAACATTTCTTGATATCAAAGCCATAATCAAAGGTCTTCGATCTTTTTATAAGTTGTCTTGTAAAGTTGGTTTTTAGTCATATTATCCAATTTCATGGTGACCCCCTTCAGATTGTGTTGGCGGACTTCTGCCGGGGATAACTTTTGATTAGAATCGGCATCTATAGCCAAAAATAAGTTGATGTGCTGCCCTGCATATTCATCAGGGTTGATGAAACCGTCCTTATCGGCATCCAGACGGGCAAAATGACCATCAAGCATTTGCCTGACCTCATAGAGGGTAACCAGCTTATCCTGATCGGTATTTGCTGCCAGCAGGGCATCAGGTTGCTCAACAGATTGGCGGTCCACCGAAGATATATTAGAGGTTAAAAAGCTGATTATGCAGGCTGTGCTGACCCCGGTAAAACCTGCGAGCCAGAGAGTTTGTTGAGTCCTTCTCATATTGTATCGCCTCCCCCTGTTTTTTTAATCGCTCAAATCGTTAGGGTCTTTCCTAATGATTTTTTAAGCCTAATAAGATAATAGTAATAATGACAATCTAGGCTGAATGTAGGCAGCACTATGGCAAGAGTCTGTTGCCGGTCTGCCTGACCCGGGCAGTATTTTGAAAAATGGAAGAGGCAGACCTTACAAATGACTAGGCATGACTTAATTAGAGCCGTTACAGGGACAACCCGTCTGTTTGGCTGTATTGCCTCTCCGACTGACCATGTGCGGGCACCAATGATTTTTAACAAGATTTTTACTGAACGTGACATAAATGCAGTGATGGTGCCTGTAGATATTCCTGCAGAACAGCTAGTAGAGGGAATAAAGGGACTTAGGGCACTTGGTAATTTTGAAGGTGCAGCAGTCACCATTCCGCATAAACTTAATCTTGCTGTATTTTGTGATGAGTTGGGGCCAGGGGCAAAGGCAGCGGCAGCAGTGAATGCTGTCCGCTTTACGGCTGATGGTCATTTGCTGGGCGATAATTTTGACGGCCATGGTTTCGTTGCTGGTCTTTTGGGTGAAAATCCTGTTGGTGTATTACCCGAACAAATCTTAAAGAATAAATCAATATTGATTATTGGTGCTGGTGGTGCAGCACGATCTATTGCTCTTTCTCTGGCAGAACAACCAATTTCTCGTGTTGACATAACGAACAGGACGCCTAGCCGAGCAGAAGAGGCCGTCAAGCTTGTTCAAAAGTTGGGTAGTGACACTAAAGTTTTTGCTATCAAAAGCAATGATATTGATTTTCATGCTTATGATATGGTGATCAATGCCACGCCGCTTGGCTTGCGCGAAGAAGATGAGATGCCGCTGGACATCAATTTGCTGCGTACTGATTGTCTTGTGTGTGACATAATTATGATCCCTGAGCGGACTCCCCTCATATTGGCCGCACAGCAAACAGGTCGCCCGGTACATATTGGTAGATACATGCTGGATTACCAGGTCGATCTCATCGGGAAATTTATCGGAGCATATGAGAAAACTGAAGACCGGACCTAATTTCATATTGAAACTTTAAGTGAGCGGATTACTTAAATTAAGTATGAACTTAATGAGGGCAGCTAATGGCTGAAGAATCAAGCTGGACAGAAGAACGTCTGGAAAAATTGAAATTGTTCTGGGATTCTGGTCTGTCTATTTCACAAATCGGGGAACGGCTGGGAGTAACGCGAAATGCGGTTGCTGGTAAAGCGCATAGACTAAAACTGCCCAAACGCCAGTCGCCGATATCAAAAGCAGAACGCCAAAAAACTAAGGCAGTTAAGCAACGTGACCTGCCTTTGCGTCTCGTGTTGCGTGATATCAAATGGTCTCGGTCCAAATGTGTCTGGCCGTCAGGCGACCCGAAGACAGTCGAGTTCAATTTCTGTGGTGCGCCAATTGTACCCGGAAAACCCTATTGTTCTGAACATTGCGAGATAGCCTACACGACGTCGCGCGATGGAAACTAGCAAGACATCGGTCCGCATTCACCGGTCAGATTATGCGCCTTTCGCTTGGACTGTCACTCACACCCGCCTAGATATCAGCATCAAATCACCGGACACACTAGTTAGTGTAACATTAGATATCAAGCCTAATCCTGCGGCCAAACCATCTGATGAACTGTTGCTGAATGGGCATAGTCTTACCCTGACATCGATAGAGGTTGACGGCCTACATCTGGCTGCTGATCAGTATTGCCTTGACAGTGACCAGCTGCGGATTGTCGGACTAACAGGTCAGCATCAGGTTAAAGTTACCTCGACTTGCACACCCTACACCAATACCGCTTTGGAAGGATTGTATTTGTCAGGTGATATGCTGTGTACACAATGTGAGCCGGAAGGTTTCCGCAGAATCTGCTATTATCCTGACCGGCCGGATGTCATGAGCATTTTTACAGTGCGTATTGAAGCGGACCTTCAGTATAAGCAACTACTGTGCAATGGAAATAAGCTGGAAGACGGACCTGTTGGGTCTAATCGGCATTTTGCCTTATGGCATGACCCGTATCCCAAACCCTGTTATCTGTTTGCTTTGGTCGCAGGGGACTTGGCCCTCGCGGAAGATAGCTTTGCCACGGCCTCTGGCCGTAAGGTGAAGCTGCAGATTTGGGTTGAAGATGGGAATCAGCATCTAACTAACCATGCAATGGAAAGCCTGAAAAGTTCGATGCGGTGGGACGAAGAGGTATATGGCCTTGAATATGATCTTGACCTGTTTCAGATTGTTGCGGTTAGTCATTTCAATATGGGAGCTATGGAAAATAAGGGCCTGAATATTTTTAACAGTAAGTTTGTTCTGGCAGACCCAGCAACAGCCACTGATGATGACCTGAACCGTGTTGAGTCGATCATAGCGCATGAATATTTTCATAACTGGTCAGGCAACAGGGTCACCTGTCGTGACTGGTTCCAGTTAACATTAAAAGAGGGACTGACTGTCTTTCGCGATCAGTGTTTCAGTGCCGATATGCATGATGAGACTGTGAAGAGAGCTGAGGATGTTGCCGTGTTACGGGCCATTCAGTTTCCTGAAGATGCTAGCCCCACAGCCCATCCTATCCGCCCGGAAGCCTACGCTGAGATTAATAATTTTTACACTCCTACAGTTTATGAAAAGGGGGCTGAAGTTATTCGCATGCTCAGTAGTTTTCTAGGGCCGAGAGGCTACAGACGGGGTGTGGATTTGTATTTTAAGCGTCATGACGGCGAGGCTGTGACCTGTGATGATTTTCTGGCAGCGCTTGCTGATGCAAATGATCTCGATTTATCATTATTTTCACTGTGGTACAGTCAAGCTGGCACGCCTGAGCTCACGGTAAGGCGGAACACTGCATCTGAAGGCCGTATAAAGCTAAGCATGTCGCAGTCCCTGCGAAAAACTGCTGCTGCGACTGCAACCCACCCCATGCCTGTTCCTGTAAAGCTGGGCCTTGTCGGTCAGACAGGAGAGGCGGTTAAGTTCAGCATTGGCAGGCAGAAACCGGCGGAAGAACAGACAATATTACTGACTTCTGACATGATGGATGTTGAACTGGAATTGACGAAGCCATTTGTGTCACCCGCCGTGCCATCTATTTTGCGAGGCTTTTCTGCACCTGTGCGTCTGCATGATGATTTAACTGTGGATGAGCTGGGAATTCTGGCAACCCATGATACGGACGGGTTTAACCGTTATGAAGCCTGTCAGCGTCTGTCGCATCTGGCCCTTGAACATCGGCTTAGTTCTGATAGCTCCAATGCGGCTATAGAAGCTGCGTTGATAGAGGCGGTGACAACAATTTTTGAAGACACAAGTTTAAGGCATGATTACAAAAGCTTATGTCTTTCCGTTCCTAGTCAATCTGAGGTTGAGCTCCGTGCAATGGAAGCTGACCCGGTTGCAATTTGGGAAGCGCGGCTTGCTCTGCAGGGTGAAATAGGCAAACACTTAACGAACCAGATCAATCTTGCGTTGGCAACAGGTAATCTGTGTGATACGTCTTCTGGCCGTGCTTTACGTAACAGGTGTATCTTTCTGGGGGTGGCATCGACAAGCGAAATAGCGGTCCGTGTTGCTGCAGAGCAGAGTTCTGATCTGAACATGACATTATCTATAGGTGGTCTGACGGCCCTAAATATCACCAGCCAGGCGGTTCGTGACACCTGCCTAGAAGCCTTTTATGAGCGCTGGAAGGACACCACTCTAGTCATGGAAAAATGGCTTGGCCTAGAAGCTTCTTCACCATTTGCAGGCACAATTGAACATATACAAAAACTGATGCGTAATCCGGTATTTGATCCGGATAACCCCAATAAGCTAAGATCGCTGCTTGGGACATTTGCGATGGCCAATCCAGTGCAGTTTCATAAAGCAGATGGCAGCGGGTATCAATTTATAGCAGGACAGATTGCCGAAATGGACAGCCGTAACCCCCAGATCGCTGCCCGGCTTGCATTAGTGCTTACGCGTTTTTCCCATATTGAACCTAGCCGCAGACGATTGATGCGAAAATCTTTGATTTGGCTGTCTGAAAGACAGCTGTCAGACAATCTTAATGAAATCGTTTCCAAAGCCTTGGCAGCGGCGTCAGCATAGCCCTGCGACCCATGCTGCTGCCTTATTCAGCGCAGGAATGCAGGAATATGATCACTGTCTTTAAAACTGTTCCCTTTCCAGGCCGGAGGGCGTTTCTCTTTCTGTTCAGAGCGCCTGGAAGTGCGTTTAGCAGCCTTTCTTTTTTCTAGGCTTGTCTGATCTGAAACAGTCTTGTCTGAAGTCTGCCTTTTTTGCTGTTCTTTAGCGGATTTTTCAGAACTGTCAGTTGTACGCTCTTTTTTTGATTGCCCATTTGTGTTTAATAAAACAGGAATGGGCTGACCTGTTAATTTTTCGATCGCCAATATGGCTTTTTCATCATCATCACCGGCGACCAGCGTGAAGGCATTACCATGGCGACCGGCACGCCCGGTGCGCCCGATACGGTGTACATAATCTTCTGCATTAGACGGAACGTCAAAGTTGAACACGTGGCTAACACTCGGAATATCAAGGCCACGTGCAGCAACATCAGACGCAATCAACAGGGGTATCTGTCCATTTTTGAATTCATCCAGAGCGGCTAGACGTGCACTCTGAGTCATGTCGCCATGTAGAGCTGTCGCTGAGAAGCCATGCCGTTTCATTGATGACAGCAAAATTGAGATATCTCGTTTTCGATTGCAAAAAATAACTGCGTTCTGAATCTCCTGCTTCCTTAGCAGATCCCGCAGAGCCACGCGTTTCTGCTTAAAAGTTGTGCGCACTATATTCTGGCTGATTGTATCGGCTGTTGTTGCAGGCCTGGCAACTTCTATCAGTTTTGGATTCATTACAAATTTGCGACCGATTGAATGAATTTCCTCAGATAGGGTTGCCGAAAAGAATAGGGTCTGGCGCATAACAGGTAGAAAGCTAACAATTCGTTCTACATCAGGAATAAAGCCCATATCCAACATACGATCAGCTTCATCAATGACTAGAATCTTCACATCCTGAAGGAGTACTTTGCCACGTTCAAAATGATCTAATAAGCGTCCAGGTGTTGCGATAAGCACATCAACACCTTTACTAAGAGCGGCATCTTGCTCGGAAAAACTGACACCGCCTATCAGTAAGGCCATACTCATTTTATGGTAAACTGAAAATTTTTCAAATGATTCAGCGACCTGAGCGGCTAATTCTCTTGTTGGGGCTAAAATAAGCGAACGAGGCATGCGTGCCTTCGCCCGTCCACTCGCCAAAATGTCGATCATTGGCAAGGTGAAAGATGCGGTTTTGCCTGTTCCTGTTTGCGCAGATCCCAGTATGTCACGTCCCATCAAGACAGACGGGATTGATGCGGATTGAATAGGGGTGGGCGTTTCATAGCCTAGCAAAGTAACAGCTTTAACAAGCTCACTACTGAGCCCTAAATCAATAAATTGGGAAGAAATAGTTATGATCCTTTAACACCAACAGACCTGGCATTTTGTTTTAGACATAATCAACGGGTGATAATTACGACCCGTACGAATATTGAGAGCGAAGAATACACTGATTTTTTTGTCTGGTCAAATAACAACCGGCTCTAGTGTTGTTTTCCATTCCTGCTTATACTGCGCTAGCATTTTGGCTGTAAAACCTGGATTTTCTTTCATGTCAACACTTGTATTTATACCCGGCCTGCTCTGCACATCAGCTTTATTTCGGGCGCAGATCGATGTGCTGGAAAAGACACACAAAATCATGATTGCGGATACAACTGGCCTTGACAGTATTTTGGCAATGTCTGAACGCATACTGGCACAGACAGACGGGCCTTTAATCTTGTTTGGCCTGTCGATGGGAGGTTATATTGCGATGGAAACCGCAAGGCTGGATGCTAGCAGGGTGCGTGGACTTGGCCTGTTTTCAACAGGAGCGCGTGCGGATACGGAAGACAGGCGCAAAATGCGGAATGAGCTGGTAAAGCTTTCAGCTATTGGTAAATTCAAGGGTGTCACTCCCCGTTTATTACCAAAATTCCTTTCCCCTCTAGCGTTGCAGAATGAACAGTTGACAAACACGGTCATGCACATGGCGGAAACGGTGGGGCATCATAATTTTGTGCTGCAGCAACAGGCTATTTCAAATCGGATAGATCATCGACCCCATCTGCCATCCTATACTGGTCCATCTTGTGTGGTTTGCGGGGATATTGATGAATTAACACCGCCTGAATTGTCTGTTGAAATGGCAGAGTTACTGCCGAATTGTGATCTAAAGTTGATTGAGGCAACGGGGCATCTGTCAACTATGGAGGCGCCGAAAGTTTGTCTTGCTGCGATGCAGAGGCTGATTGAGAGAGCAGAACAGGGTGCTGACCTGGCCCGGTGAAGTCTAAATATCCAATTCCTTTATCACCTTATAAGCATGGTCACGAATGTAGCCAAACCGCAACTCTGGCTTTTTACCCATCAAGGTGTATACTAGATTGTCAACATCGCGTCGGTCATCCGCGCCAACTTTGTCTCGGTTGGGGAGGCCGATCTGCAATAATCTGCGGCTTTCAGGGCTCATTGTGGTTTCTTTCAATTGAGCGGGTGGCATTTCCCCTAGACCTTTAAAGCGACTGATCTCTACCTTTGATTTCTGTGTAAAATGTAACCGCAGCAGATGGTCACGATGCTTATCATCCAGGGCATAGGCTGTCATAGCGCCCTGTGTCATCCTGTACAAGGGTGGCTGGGCGAGATAAAGATGACCTTTTTCAATGAGCTCTGGCATTTCGCGGTAAAAATAGGTCATCAGTAGGGCGGCAATATGGGCCCCATCTACATCAGCATCCGTCATGATGATGATCTTTCCATAGCGCAACCTATCTGCAGAAAACTCCTTGCCGCTCTTTACTCCAAGCGCAAGAGCCAGGTCAGAAAGTTCCTGATTCTGGGACAATTTGTCAGCTGTTGCACTGGCGACATTCAAAATTTTGCCCCGCAGCGGTAACACAGCCTGTGTCTTTCTGTTCCGAGCTGATTTTGCTGATCCGCCGGCACTGTCTCCTTCGACGAGAAACAACTCTGTTAGCTCTGTATTTGTCTCAGTACAGTCAGATAATTTACCAGGCAGACGCAGTTTTCGCGTGGCCGATTTGCGGGCCACATCTTTTTCTTTTCGTTTGCGTTTACGGTCCTCCATCCGCTCAATCGCGCGCTCCAGAAGGTCATTTGCCCGTGTTGGCTCAGCTGACAGCCAAATCTCAAACCTATCACGCACAGCTGCTTCTGTTTGTCTAGTAGCATCAGCAGTGACCAGTTTGTCCTTCGTCTGTCCCTGAAATTGGGGTTCCTTTAGAAATACAGACAGCATCCCGGCAGTTTCTGCTAGGATATCCTCTGCTGTTAGATCTGCAGCTTTCTTTTGGCTAACCATCTCACCGTAATTACGCAGTCCACGAGAAATCGCTTGCCTGAAGCCTGTTTCGTGCGTGCCGCCCAGAGGGGTAGGTACAGTATTACAATAAGACCGGAAAAAACCATCCTCTGCAGGGATTAGCCAGGTTATCGCCCACTCAAATTTCTGCCCCTCTATTTCGATTCGACCTGCAAAAGGCTGGCTTAACAATAATGGTTTATCTTCTGTTGAATGGTTTAAGTAATCAGCTAATCCGCCTGGGAAGCAAAGCTGCTGTTGTTGGGGGACAGGGTGGGAGTCTGTGAGCATTTCAGGTGCGCATTGCCATCGAATCTCAACCCCAGCAAAGAGGTAGGCCTTGGAGAGGGCCATGCGATACAGCAAATCAGCTTTAAATCGACAATTCACCCCAAAAATGTCTTCATCAGGTGTGAACCGGATTGAGGTCCCGCGCCGGTTTGCTGTTTTACCCACAACAGATAGTTGTCCTGTTGGTATGCCGCGTGCAAAAGACTGGCTGTAAAGGGTTTTGTCACGTGCAACCTCAACTTCCAAATGGCTGGACAGAGCGTTCACCACAGATGCTCCTACACCATGAAGTCCGCCAGAGGTTTGATAGGCTTCGCCAGAAAACTTGCCACCGGCATGCAAGGTGGTCAGGATTACCTCAAGTGCAGATTTATCTGGAAATTTCGGATGCGGATCAATTGGGATGCCCCTTCCATTATCACGTATGCTGAGAGTGTTTTTATCCTCAAGGTGAATTTCAATCCAGCTGGCGTGACCGGAAACAGCCTCGTCCATGGAATTATCCAGAATTTCAGCTGCTAAATGATGGAGTGCTCGTTCATCTGTGCCGCCAATATACATACCTGGCCGATGTCTTACCGGCTCTAGCCCTTCCAGAACTTCAATCTCTCTTGCATCATAGCTAGTCTTCTGGCTACCAGTGGCAAATAAATCTGACATTTCAATCCTGTTAAATAAAGTTGAGTCTCGCTTGTTTTACAACATATGGGGGATCAGGAAAAGAGTGGAAACTATATACAGTGATTTTTCCAAACTCTGGATGCATTTGTTTATACCATTGTCTCTATAAGGCTGAACCTAAATGAGCTTGGCACACAGTTTGAAATTAAAGAAATGGCGAACGTGGAATAGCTTAAAAGAGAAGATGTTCTTAGACCCATTAAAGCCTATCCTCACAACAAAGCCGGGTTCGAAAAAGTAGGTATATGATGTTGCGTTCTGATGTACCTGTTCTGTTCTCCATCATTATCAGTCCTTCATTCTACCTAGGTTTTTGCATACAGGAAAATCAGTTTTTCAGGCCAGGCGCTTGCTAAAAGGAGAGCGTATCGCTGAACATTAAACAATATAAAACCCCGAACTTTATTGCCCGGGGTTTTAAATTATCTGTTTTTCCAAATTTAGTATGAGTAATACATCTGGAACTCAACAGGGTGAGGGGCATGCTCAAGAGCGATGACCTCTTCCATTTTTAGTTCAATATAAGCATCAATCTGGTCGTCTGTGAATACATTGCCTTCTGTTAAGAAAGTTCGATCAGTATCCAGGCTGTCTAGCGCCTCACGCAGAGATCCGCAGACTGTTGGTATTTGAGCCAGCTCTTCTGCGGGCAGGTCGTACAAATCTTTATCCATGGCATCGCCAGGATGAATCTTGTTACGTATACCATCTAATCCGGCCATCAGCATGGCTGAGAAAGCGAGATATGGATTAGCTGTTGCATCTGGAAAGCGCACTTCGACACGCTTACCATTCGGGCTGGCAACGAATGGGATACGGCAGGATGCGGATCGATTCCGTGCAGAATAGGCGAGTAGGACTGGGGCTTCGTAGCCTGGGATCAAGCGCTTGTAGCTGTTTGTTGACGGGTTAGTGAACGCATTCAGCGCTTTCGCATGTTTGATAATGCCGCCTATGTAATGTAAGGCTGCTTCGGATAGATCCGCATAGCCGTTTCCTGCGAAAAGTGGCTTTCCGTCTACCCATAAAGACTGGTGAACATGCATTCCCGAACCATTATCGCCGGCAATTGGCTTTGGCAGAAAAGTCGCAGATAGCCCGTAAGCATGGGCAACTTGGTGCACTGAGTATTTGTACAACTGCATATTATCAGCTGTTTCCAGTAGTGTGCCAAATTTCATACCTAATTCATGCTGTGAAGGAGCCACTTCGTGGTGGTGTTTTTCCATATCAACACCCATATCAACTAGTGATAAAACCATTTCGCTTC
>MDTD01175022.1_pt1 | contig 16209 bp, 14 predicted proteins | sample 811221 | NCBI WGS metagenome assembly MDTD01 (sample SAMN05326646, study PRJNA326480) | marine metagenome | isolation source: seawater | place: Pacific Ocean: South West | collected 2011 | reverse complement strand
TCCTGAAGAATGTCGCGATTACGGATCATGAATGCCCAATACAGGTAATTAAATGGGCATGCATCGGGTCCATTCTTCTTGCGCACATCGAAGCGGCAGGACCCGCAAAAATCAGACATGCGTTGAATGTAGGAACCGGATGCGGCGTAGGGTTTAGAGGCCATGCGACCGCCATCAGCGAAAACGGCCATACCTAGCGTATTGGGCATCTCTACCCATTCCATCGCGTCGGCATAGACGGCTAGATACCAGCGTTCAATCTCGCGCGGTGCGACGCCAGCCAATAATGCGAAGTTTCCCGTGATCATAAGCCGCTGGATGTGGTGGGAATAGGCAAAATTGGCCGTATGTGAGATGGCTTCTCGTAGACAATGCATATCTGTCGACCCGGACCAATAGAAGTCTGGTAAAGGCCGCGACGCGCCCAAGAAGTTGACTTCTTGATAGTCAGGCATAAGCGTCCAATAGACACCTCGAACGTACTCTCGCCAGCCGAGGATTTGCCGAATGAAACCCTCAACAGCGTTTAAAGGCGCATCGCCTGCGAGCCATGCCGCCTCGGCGGCTGTGCAAACCTCACGCGGTGACAAAAGCCCAATATTGATCGCCGGAGCCAAAAGGGAGTGAAAGACAAAAGGAGAGCCAATTTTCATGGCGTCCTGATAGTCACCGAAAAAGGGTAGGTGAAGGTCAATGAAATCGGCAAGGGCCTCGAGGGCATCGTGCCGTGTCACAGGCCAGCCAAACGAGTCTAGGGTGCCAAAATTATTCGCGAACAGCTCGTCGACCATATCTATCACGTCGCGAGTTATGGCGTCAGGCTTGAACCGTTTGCGGATCGGGGTCGACATACCCTTGGGCAGTTTTTTTCGATTTGCAGCGTCGAAATTCCATTGGCCTCCTACAGGACCTTTACCGTCCATCAGGATGTGGTTCTCACGTCGCATTTCTCGGTAGAAATGTTCCATACGCCATTGCCGCCGATTTTCGCTCCATTCGGTGAAGCGTTTGTGAGTAGCGAAGAAACGGGTGTCTTCCAGTATCTCTACGGACACGCCGGTTCCGCTACTCATGTCACGTGCCATTTGGGCGACCCGGTGTTCCCCGGGTTCAGTCATAACTATCCGTTGCGCCCCGTGACGGACCATTGCCCGACGAAGCTCCGTCTCGAAGCCACCAGTATTGAGAGGGTCGTCCAGTCTTATGTAATCCACGTTCAGGCCGCATTGACGCAGGCCTTCGGCAAAGTGACGCATGGCGGAGAGAAACAGCACAATCTTCTGTTTGTGATGAGGTACGGCGGTGCATTCAGCCATCACTTCCATCATCAAGACTGTGCCTGAGTTGGGCGTAACGTCCGCAATGGCGGGATTGGCGTCGAAGAGTTGGTCCCCGAATACGACGTGTAATGAAGTCATGGTCTACGGCCGTCCCCCGGTTGTGAAACGTCTAAGCCGTTGAGTACGGCATCTTGCTGAACAATAGCGAACGTCGGACCAACATAATTTCCACCGACGGCGCCAAGTAAACGGAAGTTCACAAGTCATGCAGATTTTGACTGGCAAATCACCCTTCTTTCGCAACGTTATCTCTCCCAAACCAATTACGGCTTAAAAACCGCGGCGACTACGAGACAAGTGACCACCAAACCAGTCAACGTATAGCGTAGGCGCAGGTACCAACGAGGCGCCATGCCTCGCTTTGCGGCACGTACGTCAGTGAAGAGGACCAGGACAAAACCGCTAATCAGCAGACCAAAGCTCAATGGCTCGTCAATCAGCAACCCCGCCCACCCTATCAGTGAGGGAACAATAGACAAGGTGAGCATCGAAGTGAGTCCTTGCCGGGTGCGGGCGTTTCCGTCACTGTTTCGAATCGCCAAACCCCATTGAACGCCCCCTAAAAAGGATAGAATGATCGCGCCATACGTGCGCAAGGCAAACCCCGGATTATCGATCCAAACCGATGTATCAGTGACCGATAGAACCGTCATTATCACAAAGGGTGTTAAGCCGAGCAGGCCAAGCCACTTAGCGCCAGCGGGGACTATAATCAAAGGCCATTACCCATCTCTAATTGCTTGTATAAGGTTTTACGCAGTGGCAATGATTTTGGATTTGATTAAGGTTTTATGCATTGTAGATACGGCCCATGTTGCTCGATCTCACACAGGCGCATGCTTACCTATCGATGAGCTCTTGGCGCATCGTTGTTACAACTAAAATGCCATCCAAGATTCTACTTGCAGGGAAAGTCGGGGAGATCTTTGGCATTGGTGCAAGCCACTCGGAGTTAAATTCTGGCGATTAGGACGGCCAATGGACAAAAAATGGTAAATGGATGCCGGATATCCCCGTCCAGGCGGTTTTATAGGGCTCTACTATCTCACCATTTCATTTTTACCATTCGAAGGCGAGCTGGCGTTGTCGTTTACTTGAGCCTGCTAGATTATAGCTGCGAGAAATCCAATAAAACGTCAATATCCAGCCCATGCGTCCTCTGACTGACTTTACGACCTACGCCGATGCACAGCGTCATTACAGTAAGGAAGCGCTATGGGCACTTTTTGATGGGAACCAAACAAGTTTCAACATCGCGCACGAGTGTCTGGATCGCCATCCTCGCGACGATGTAGCTGTCAATGTGATCAGGGCGGATGGTGGAATCGATACCTACACCTTCGGCGAACTGAGCGACGGTGCAGGACAATTCGCCAACCATCTGCGGACGCGTGGGCTGACCCATGGTGATGTGATTGCGGTCATGCTGGAGCCATCATTTGAGCTTTACACCGCTTTGTTCGGAGCGATGAAAGCGGGCTGCATCGGTGTGCCGTTATTCACCTTATTTGGGCCTGACGGATTGCGGCTTCGGATCAATGATTGTGATCCGAAGCTGCTGGTTACCAACCTCGAAAAGGCACCCATAGCAGCCGGTATTGACGGCTTGGAAATAATAACCTCAGGACCTGATTTCGATGAAGCCCTGGCTTCTGAGAGCCCTGTTTTTACATCCGAAACCGAAGCTCAGGATATTGCCGTCTATCAATACACGTCAGGAACCACGCGGGAGCTGCCGGAGGCTGTCCGTCACTCCCATGGTTCCCTGGTGACCCTGACCTTGTCGACGCTTTATGCCACCGGCGTGCGCCCCGGTGATAAGTTCATGACCCCGTCGTCGCCAGCCTGGGGTCACGGGCTTTGGCATGGAACCATTGCGCCGTTTTCCCTCGGCGTAGAGACGGCCAGCTATACGGGCAGGTTCGATGCCCAGCGCTGCATGGAAGGTATGGCGGAATTGGGCATTACAAACTTGTCGGCTGCAGCCACACATTACCGGATGATGCGTCGCAGCGACGCTGCCTCTAATTTCGTTTTCGCCATCGAAAAACTATCTTTTACTGGAGAACCTCTGGACTCGGAGACCGATCAGTGGATCCGGAACACCTTTGGGACGCCGGCGGGTAGTTTTTATGGGACCACTGAAGTCGGGGTAATCTTGGTGTCTTATCCTGGCGCGGCAGATTTTGATATCAAGCCTGGGTCACTGGGAAGACCGGTACCGGGTCTGAAACTAGCCATTCACGATGCAAAGGGCCGTCCCTGTCCACCAGAGACGACCGGTGAGATCATGATCATGCGTCGGGGCAAATGGTTCCCTACCAGAGATCTTGGCCGTATGGACGCGGATGGTTACTTCTTCCATGGCGGCCGCGCTGACGACGTGATTATTTCGGCTGGGTATACAATGGGTGCTGTAGAAATCGAGGACATGCTGCTGAAACACCCCGACGTGGACGAGGCCGCCGTCATTGGTGTGCCGAACGAAGAACGCGGTCAGGTAGTGAAGGCCTTTGTTGTTTCGAAACGAGAGGACGGTGACGATTTTACAGCGGAAATCCAGGCTTTCACCCAGGAGCATTTATCCCGGCATGAGTATCCGCGTGTCGTACAATTCGTAGACAGTTTGCCGAAGACACCTGCGGGGAAGGTTAACCGCAAGATCCTTCGAGATCGAGAGGCGAAAGTATGAGTGCCAGATTGCCCAGTGGCCCACTAGTCGGGGTCCGGGTCATTGAAATGTCAGGTAAGGGACCCGCGCCTTTCTGTGCCATGCTGTTGGCCGACATGGGTGCCGACGTGATCCGCATCGACCGACCCACTAAACCAGGTCGTGCACACGATAACTACGTCGATCCGCAGCTGCGGGGTCGACGTTCCGTGGCTATTAACCTCAAGAGCTCGCAAGGTGTCGAGACGGTTCTCAAATTAGTTGAACAGGCCGACGCCTTGATTGAGGGCTTTCGTCCAGGCGTTATGGAACGCTTGGGCCTTGGACCGGAAAAGTGCAAAGCGCGCAATGCAAAGTTGGTTTACGGCCGGGTTACTGGCTGGGGTCAGGATGGGCCCTTGGCTGGGGCGGCTGGCCATGACCTCAATTACATCGCATTAACGGGCGCATTGCATGCTATTGGCAATGCCGGCAAACCGCCGCCTGCACCCCTTGCGTTGATTGGCGATTTTGGTGGCGGAGGTACTTTTCTTGCCATCGGTGTCCTCGCAGCTGTCTTGGAGGCACGGTCATCGGGCCTTGGCCAAGTAATCGATGCAGCCATGTTGGATGGGGTCAATGCCATGCTGGGCTTTACACGCGGTTTGCACGCGGCAGGCTGGTGGATTGATGAGCGGGAGTCGAATCTGTTTGATGGCGGCGCTCACATGTATGCCAATTACGAGACCAAGGATGGTAAGGCAATCTCCATCGCGCCAATCGAGGTGGAATTCTACGATCAGTTCATGGAGATAATGGATATCGACCCGACCGAGATGCCGGCCCGCATGGACCGCACGGGCTGGCCGCAATGGAAAAAAAAGTTAGCGGCTGTATTTAAGAAGAAGACCCGAGACCAATGGTGTGCCATCTTGGAAGGCACTGATGTTTGCTTCGCGCCGGTCCTGACAATGGGCGAGGCCCCAGATCATCCCCACAATCATGCCCGAAAAACCTTCGTCCAGCACGAGGGCGTTACCCAGCCTGCGCCGGCGCCACGTTTTAGCCGGACACCCAGTGCCATCCAGGGACCGTCACCTAAACCCGGCGAGCATACGGCTGAGGTCTTATCCGACTGGGGGTTGGACGATGATACAGTAACCGAATTGGTCGGCGCCGGTGCCGTTGGAATACGTGACTGAAATTGGCTACTTGATATCGGCGCTACGTTTTTTGGCACCGATTTCCAACATTAGGTGCTCCAATGCCTCAACGGGCTGAGCGCCGACCAGGCCTTTGCCGGCGGCAATGAAAGTTGGCACCCCGGTCACGCCGTATTGTTGTGATTTTGACCAGTCCCCATCGACTGCGGTCTTAAAACGTCGTTCCTTGATTACCGAGTAAGCCTCTTCCGTGTGCAGGCCGGTCTGGGTGACTACATCCAGGATAACACTCGTATCACCAACGTTGCGGCCCTCGACGAAATAGGCTTCAAAGAATTTATCGTGGATGGCATCGCCACCGTCGTGGGTTTCGGCCCAAGTTCCAATTTCCTGGGCAATGCGAGAGTTGTAGGTGTGTGTCCTGTCCTTGAACAGCAGTCCTTCTGCTTCAAGGAGACCCCGCATGCGGTTATTTTTCTCCGCGATTTCTTCCGGTCCGCAATGAAACAGGTCTTGCAGTTCTCGGCCCTCGGCCGGCGTTTCAGGGTGCAGGGGAAAATGCACTAGCTTAACCTCGATGTCGTACTCCTTTTTAATTTTTTTCAACCGGTTGTCGCCAAGATAGCACCATGGGCAAACATAGTCGGTAAAAACTTCAAGGGTGACGATGCCGTTCATGAGAACCTAAATTCCAAGCGAGGTATTAGTTTGCTGCATCGGGTTACTTTTGCGATGTAAAAAGATCGTCTTTGGAGAGAAAACCGGGACGCTCCAGAGTAAAAACAGTCTCGGCCGTGACTTCCGTGTAGTCCTGATATCCCATCCGCGCGATGGGATGCAGTTTGCCGATATCTATTCTGCCTTCTTCGTTGATCAGTTCATCGGCAATGTGGACTCCGATAACTTCGCCAAAGATCACTGTGTACTTGGAATCACCCGTGGTGTTGGGCAGGTCCAGGTGATGGACGAGCTTGCACTCGAAGTGTATTGGCGATTCTGCAACTCGGGGCGCCTTGACCAGTGTTGAGGGGATCGGCGTCAATTTAGCCGCGGCCAATTCGTCCACGTCCTTCGATGTCGTGGCGGATGAGAGATTCATGGCATCGCGCACATCCCAGGTGACGAAATTGTGAACAAACTCGCCCGTTTCAATGATGTTACGCACGCTATCCTTAATGCCATCTTCTTCCACTTCGCCATTACCGGACGCGAACATTACCGTTGGTGGGCGATAGCTGACCCCATTGAAAAACGAATAGGGAGCGAGGTTGACGTTACCTTGGCCGTCGACAGAGCTGATCCACCCGATTGGCCGGGGGACGACTAAGCTGTTAAAGGGGTTCTTCGGTAGGCCGTGGCCATCCTTTGGCTCATAAAACATACGGGATCACTCCGTTTCTTTGAAGCAATTTAGGCGCCATCCTGTCCGACGACGCAAACAGCGGCGACATTTTGATGTGGGAAACCGCCGAGGTTGTGAGTGAGGCCGAACACCGGGTTGTCCTCGCGCTGACGCGCACCGGCTCGGCCCAACATCTGCAAATACATTTCGTATAACATCCGGAGTCCGGACGCCCCAATGGGATGGCCAAAGCACTTCAGCCCGCCATCGATCTGGCAGGGAATGGAACCATTCGAGTCATAGAAACCATCCATAATGTCGTTGATGGCGCCACCTTCAGGCGAGATAAATAGATCCTCCATAGTCACCAACTCGGTGATGGAAAAACAGTCGTGTACCTCGAACATAGATAGTTCTTTTCTGGGGTCTTTTATGCCCGCCTCCTCATAGGCCTTTTTGGCTGCTGTTTGGGTAGTCATGAAGTAACTGCCATCCCATGAGTTGTGCTGCGCCTCGGTGCCGTTGGAAACTGAGAGCTGCAGGGCCTTGACGGTAATAAGGTCCGTCTTGCCAAAAGACTTGGCGATCTCAGGCGTTGTTACGATAGCGCAGGCTGATCCGTCTGACACGCCACAACAATCAAATAGGCCGAGTGGTTCGGCGATCATAGGCGCGCTCATGACGCGATCCTCGTCGATAGCCTTCTGCAGGTGCGCCTTCGGATTTTTGGCGCCGTTGGCGTGACTTTTTACGGAGATATGCGCCATGGCCCGCTTCAGGTCGTTCTTGTCGACGCCGTGCTTAGCTTGGTAGGCGCTGGCCAACTGTGCGAAGGAACCAGGCGCAGAGTTGTTGGACCAGAACTGGTCGTTCAAGGCGCCACGGGAACGCTGTGGAAGACCACCATAGCCCGTGTCCTTGAGCTTTTCGACACCAACGGCAAGCGCGATATCCGCCGCGCCGGAGGCAACTGCATAGACCGCGCCTCGGAAAGCCTCGGAGCCTGACGCGCAGTAGTTTTCTACACGCGTGACCGGGATGTAGGGCAGGCGCAATGCCATGGCAAGCGGGATGCCTGACTTGCCCACGTGTTGTTCCTCGATGGCCGTGGCGAACCAAGCGGCGTCGATCTGGTTCTTCTCGATGCCCGCATCTTCCAGTGCTTCGGTGAAGGCTTCGAGCATCAGATCCTCGGCATTATCGTTCCAGCGCTCACCGAATTTCGAGCACCCCATGCCGAGAATTGCGACTTTATCCTTGATTCCGCTTGCCATAGTTAAGCTCCTTCTTGTTCCGTGTCGGGCGTCGCTTTCCAGAAATATCGGCGGAACCCGCGTTTCGTGTCAAATTCCTTAATCCTAAAAACCATTCGCAGGGATTGGCCAACTTCCAAGTCGCTATTGGGGTCGATGTCGGTCAAGTCCAACATGCCGCGCCCGCCGTCTTCAAACTGGACCATGCCGTAATAGGCGGGCGGGTCGGGTGAGAAGGTTAAGCTGTCAGCGGTAAAGGAGTTCAGTTTTGCCGGCATGTCAGCAAAAGGCTGATCGTCCTGGGTGCCAACAGCGCCGCAGTTAGGGTTGGCACAGACGTTGCTCTTTGGATATTGCAGCGTTCCGCATGCGGAGCACTTCCCGCCAACTAAACTGAGGATCATGTCTTTGTTGCGGAACAGGGTTGTCATGCCGGTCTGTTTGTCGACCTCGGCGCGCAGTCCTTGTTCCATGTTGACCAGATTGTTGATGCCGAGGAAGCGATTATAATTCTCTTCTTCCCGGCGTCGCTTGATGGAGCCGGAAATGCCAGCGGCCGGCTTTGCATCGTTGACGGCGTCAGTGACGCCGAAGATTAAGGCGTCACAACCTTGGCCGAAGCTGGTAACCAATATGATATCGCCACGTTTTGCCTCTTCCAATGCCTGAACCAGCATGACGATGGAATGTGCAGAGCCTGCTTCGCCCACAGTGCCCTGCAGATTATCTCGAACGGCAGCGTCGGGAATGCCAAGTTTCTTCGCTAGGCCACCGGCTACTCGGCCCGCAGCTACGGGGAAGATAAAGTGATTGACGTCCGCGGCTCCGATCCCTGCGTTAGCCAACGCAGAGTTAACTGCAGTGGGGACGATTTTATTGTAACCCTCATCGCGGATCCATCGTTCTTCCCAAAAATAGTCAAAAGCTTCGTCTTGGCCCCGATAGTGGTCGACGAAGTCCACTGCATGGGTGGCTTGTCCCAGAAGTTTTGCCGCACCGTCACCCTCGGCAATAACCAAAGCGCCGGCAGCGTCGCCGACGGTTAATTCGATAGGGCTGGCGGCCTTAGTGCGGCGCTTCTCGCTGGCGGCGACAATGATTCGGTCGCCGGACGCGGCGGCTTTAAGTGCGGCGGTCAGCGCCGTTGTGCCGGCGCGTTGCGACCCCGCGACGTCCATAGTTAGCAGTTCCGAGCCCAGGTGCAGCGCTTCGGCTATTATACCGGCATTCTGACGGTCCTGAAATGGAAGGGTTGTGGACGCAAAGTAAACGGCGTCGATACTGCCGGATCCAGTGCCGCCAAGCGCATCGCGTGCCGCTTCCACGGCCATAGTGACGGAGTCCTCATCCCAGTTGCAGATAGACCGTTCACCCTTGCCGAGCGCCCGCAGCGCCGGGTTGAACCAGGCGTTGGCGTCGGCGATGGCCTTGCGTTTTAATCGCTGGATTGGTACGTAACCGCCGAATTCGTGAATTCCTACACTCATGTTTCGATGCTCTCCCTAGATGGCGCCCGAGTCTTTCAAGGCGCGGATCGTTACATGGTCGAAGCCCCACTCTGAAAGGACTTCATGGTTGTGCTCGCCCGCCAGTGGTGGTTGCGTGGGTGTGTCCGCCGGTGTTCTTGAAAAGCGGGGAGCAGGCGCGCCCTGCATAGTATCGGCGATATTGACGAACGTGCCACGGGCCTTGTTATGGGGGTGATTTTGGGCGTCCAATAGGCTGAGGACAGGACCGAAACAGACATCGGTGTTCTCCATAAGGTCGCACCAGTGTTTTTGCGGCTTGGTCTTGAAGATTTCGCGTAACTTGGCGCGGGCGGCGGGCCAAGTATCGGGGTTGTTCTGATCCATAAACTCCGCCGCTGTGGTTAGCTCCAACTTCTCCAACAACAACTGATGAAACTCCGGCTCAATCGGACCAATAGAAATCCACTCGCCGTCGGAACATTCATAGGTTCCATAGAAGTAAGCGCCGCCGTCCAGAATGTTTGCTTCGCGCTCGTCGCGCCACAACCCCATAGCCAGCCTTGCATGTGCTCCACCCAACAGCAGAGGAACCCCGTCGGTCATAGCCGCGTCCACCACTTGGCCTTTTCCAGTTTTGTTAGCAGAGATAATTCCTGCCAGAATTCCATATGCTAGGAAAATGCCGCCTCCACCGTAATCGGCGACCATATTCAAGGGTGGAACCGGGCCAGAGTTCTTGGTGCCGATGGCATGCAGCGCGCCTGTAATAGCTAAATAGTTGATGTCGTGACCGGCAGACATGCTCAGCGGCCCTTCTTGTCCCCATCCGGTCATTCGGCCGAAGACCAATCTTGGATTGCGTTCCAGACAAACATCTGGCCCAAGACCAAGGCGCTCCATGACGCCGGGCCGAAACCCCTCGACCAAGGCGTCGGCTTTGTCGATGAGTTTTAGGGCCGCTTCGACCCCCTCGGGTGATTTTAGATTTATGGCGACCGATCGGCGCGAACGGTAATGCGGGTTCTTGCGCGGCTGAGTATTCATGGGGTGTCCGCCAATTCTGTCAATACGGACAACGTCGGCCCCCATGTCGCCAAGCATCATGGCGCAGAATGGCCCCGGCCCAATACCAGCTAATTCAACAACTTTGATTCCTTCAAGTGGTCCCATTCTTCCCTCTCTCCGTAATTTTTTTTTGCGCAACACCGTTCAGCTCATCTAGCAGGTTCGAACGAACCACCCTCAGCATGCCCACTAAAGATTCAATCTGGTCCTTGCTCAATCCCTTGGTGGAAGTTCGGTTGATTTTGGTGGCGTTCCTAGACATTGAAGGCCGATTGTCCTCCGCCCGTCGGGTTAACCAGACCCTTTTCACGCGACGATCGGCCGGGTCATCGCGCCGCTCGACCCAGCCTTGGGCTTCCAGCCGGTCGATCAGGCCGCTTACGGTCACTGCCCCGACCTCAAGGCGTTCGGCTAGGTCCCGCTGGGTCAACCCGTCATGGCGATAGAGGTTCGCTAAGGTCCACCATTGGGCTCGGGTCAGGTCGAACGCCTGCATGAAATCGTCGAAAACGATCGAGCGAAATCTCGCCACATCATGGAACAAGAACCCCAGCTTATCTTCGGTGCCTGACATGCGCCTGCATCCTTGACCCGATTGCCGGTTTAGTCGGCGATCTCTATCAACCCGTTGTTTAGGACAACCTCGTCGCGCTCAACGACCTTAGAGCGAAAGGAGACTATGTTTGCGTCTTTCCACATTTCCGTTCGAATTGTATCTCCCGGATAAACCGGCGCGGAGAACCGAAGCCTCAGGAATTTAAAGCGTGCCGGATTATTGCTGCAGTAGGTCTTGAGGACAGCGCGTCCCGCGACCCCCAGCGTGCAAAGGCCGTGTAGAATCGGTGCCTCAAAGCCCGCCGTTTTGGCCACCGACGGCGATGCGTGAAGCGGGTTTGGGTCGCCTGATAGGCGATATATCAAAGCTGCTTGAGGGAGCGTTGCGATATCACAGATTTCATCGGGATTTCGGTCGGGGAGTGCATGAGGCTTCGGCTGCTCGATCGGGGGGCCACCGAAACCTCCATTGGCCCGCGCAAAAGTGGTTGAGACACAAGTGGCCAGAAGATCTCCGCTCGCCTTGTCAAAGATTTCACGCTTTGTGTAGATCAAGGCGCCCCGACCTTCACCCTTGTCTATGACTTCCTGGACGGAGTTCTGGGCAACGATAGTCGCCTCTGGCGGGAGAGGCTTGTGCAATTCGATGCTTTGCTCGCCGTGCAGAACTTGTTTCCAGTCAACGCCTGTTTGTGGATCGCGAACCCAGAAGCCTGGCGTGCCCAACACCCCGGCCATGGTCGGTACTGAGGAGAAGCCCTCCTCCTCGAAGGTGAAGTGTAAGTCACCTTCGTCCAAAGGGCTAGAGCCGAAGCCGAGCCCAAGCGCGTAGAGGATGCAATCCTTTGTCGTGTAGGTCTGTTCGACCGGTTCGAAGGACCAGTTTTTTAGTTTGTCATAATTGATCACTAAATCAGACATCAAACTGGATCCCAACTAAAGATGTCCTGGCTGCGGTGCAATGGGAAAAACATGGTTTCAAGGGCAGGGAAGGCGTGCTCGAGAACCGTTTCCGGTGTCCATCCCTCGGTCCGTTGCATGCCGCGGATTGGCCGTGATTGGCCCATGAGGAAAATTTCGTTGTTACGCACCGCGAAGATCTGACCAGTCACGTCTTTGGCTTGTTCTGAGCAAAGCGCTACAGCCACAGGCGCAATCTTGTTTGGCGTCATGGCCTTAATTTTTTCAACCCGCGCCGCCTGGGTCTCATCCGCGATGGGGATAGTGCCGATCAGTCGGCTCCAGGCAAACGGTGAGATACAGTTCGATCGCACTCCGAAACGAGACATGTCCAGGGCTAATGACTTCGACAGGCCAACGATGCCAAGTTTCGCAGCTGCGTAGTTTGCCTGACCGAAGTTACCCACGAGGCCCGATGTCGACGTCATGTGCACGAAACAACCCGACCCCTGATTGCGAAAGTGCGGCGCGGCGGCGTTGGCGGTATTAAAGCTGCCCTTGAGGTGAACCCCGATAACCGAGTCCCAGTCCTGTTCCGTCATCTTATGGAAAATCACGTCGCGCAGGTTACCAGCATTATTGACGACGATGTCAATCGCTCCATAGGTATCCATGGCTTGTTCTATCATGCCGTGTGCTGCCTTATTATCGGCGACCGAGTCAAAATTGGCTTCCGCTTCGCCACCGGCATCGCGGATTTCCTTCACCGTCTCCATGGCCGGTATTTCGTCATTACCTTCGCCGTCCGCCGAACCGCCCAGGTCATTAACGATAACCTTGGCGCCATGGGCTGCCAGCATCTTGGCAATATCCGCGCCGACGCCACGTCCGGCACCCGTCACAAGGGCGACTTTGTCCGTGACCAATTTAGTGTCTATCATAGTGCTCTCTCCATGATCATTGGCTCTGCGCTCGCTGAATTACCCATAAAGGGTCGCGTGAAACGGGATCGTATTGAAATTTCATTCGCCATCTTATATTACGCAAGCGAATGAATTGTCGATTCCGTTTTCGAAGTACTATTTCAAAACGGCTAAGGAGGGCTCAAGGTGTGATTACACACTCAATTCCACGGACGATTTTTAGCGAGGAACATGAGGTTTTTCGCCAATCCGTGCGTCGGTTCACGGAGGAAGAAATTACCCCTTATCACGACCAATGGGAAAGGGACGGCCAGGTGAGCCGCGAAGTTTGGCTGAAGGCTGGGGAGCAGGGGTTTCTATGCTCGTCTGTGCCCGAGGAATACGGTGGGGTCGGCGCTGACTTTCTGTACTCTACGATCTTGTTAGAGGAAATGGCCTATGCCAACGCCACGGGGCCAGGCTTCCATTTGCACTCAGAAATTGTCGCACCCTATATCTCACACTACGGCACTGAGGAGCAGAAACGCAAATGGTTCCCAAAAATGATTTCGGGCGAGTGCATAACCGCCATCGCAATGACCGAACCGGGCGCAGGCTCGGATCTGCAGGGGATCAAGACGACGGCGATCAAGGACGGGAATGAGTATGTCATCAATGGCCAAAAGGTATTTATAACCAACGGTCAGATGGCTGACCTGGTAATAGTTGCGTGCAAGACCGATCCGACCCAGGGGGCGAAGGGTATGAGCCTAGTCATCGTCGAGCGCGGTGACGAGGGCTTTGAGCGAGGTCGCAACCTGGACAAGGTCGGCTTCCATGCCCAGGACACGTCTGAGCTCTTTTTTGACAAGGTCCGGGTGCCGACCTTCAATCTTTTGGGCGAAGAGGGCCGCGGTTTCGTGCAATTGGTCGAGCAATTGCCCCAGGAACGATTGATCGTCGCCGTCAGGTGTATCGCCCAGGTCGAAGCAGCCTTGCAGTGGACGGTCCACTACACAAACGAACGCAAGGCCTTCGGTAAGCCTCTGACCGGGTTTCAGAACACGCGCTTTAAGTTGGCCGAGATTCAGGCCGAGCTGGTGACCCAGCGTGTCTTCATCGACAAATGCATCGAGCTTCTATTGGCCGGCGAGTTGGATGCCGTGACCGGGGCCATTGCGAAGATGAAGACGTCGGAATTCATGTGCCAGGCCTTGGATGATTGCCTGCAAATGCACGGTGGTTATGGATTCATGGCAGAATTTCCAATCGCCAAGGCCTGGGCAGACAACCGCTACGCACGGATCGCCGGTGGTTCCACCGAGATCATGAAGGAAATCATCAGTCGCGAACTGACAGGGCAGCGCTGATCCAATGGTCGCTGATACGCAAAAGATGCCCAGCGTTGAAAAGGGCGAATTCCAGAAACTCATCGGATATGAGATTACCGACTGGGGCCCTGGTTTCGCAGTGATTGAGCTGGAATTGAAGGACGAGCATTGCAACCGTAATGGTAACCCGCACGGTGGTGTCCTGATGACGTTACTGGATGCCGCCTGCACTCGGGCGGGCACGGTTGATCCCGAGACTCATGAAATTGGTCGCGCCGCGACGGTTAACGTGTCGACCAACTTCATTGGTGTAGCAAAGGGCGGTAAGCTTCAAATCAAGGGCAAAAAGACCGGAGGCGGACGACGTCTTTTTTTCGCCGAGGCCTACGCCTATGACAGAGAAGGCAACCTTATCGCCTCGGCGGTCAGTACCTGCCGGTATGTCTTGAACGCGGAATAACCACGTCGTATGCGAGTGTGTAGATATAAGATTTGATGGCGCAGCGAATGAGAATATGGTCTCTAGCGATCTAAACCTATGAATCGTTACCGATGGACATGAGAACGTGACAGTAATTGGCGATCCTTTTTAAGGCATAGGGTTCACACGTAAGCCGGATTGTCTGAAGCTGTCAGGCTCAAATGAGGTAAATGTCAACCGGTTAAGTGCTTCTCGGAGCCATTGCGTCACAGCGCCGAACTGACCCTGGTCAGACGATCCCCGCCGTGCGTAGTTTTGAAATCTCTGCTTTCGAATAGCCGAGCTCTCCGAGAATTTTGTCCGTGTGCTCGCCCAATTGTGGCGGCCGGGTGCGAATTTCGCCTGGAGTTTTTGTCAAGCGCACTGGTGTCGCGACGACAGGGATGTCTTTGGCGATGCCGGGGTAAGTCGTTTTCCGAAGCATACCGCTTTCACGAACGTGTTCGTTCTCCAGCGCTTGACGCGGCGACAGCACGGGAGAGGAGGGTATGCGCGCCTCTGCCAATTGTGCTAGCGCTTCTTCGGTCGTTCGCCTGGCGCACCATTTGCGCATGCGATTGCTGATCTCTTCGGAGTTATAGCCGCGAGTGACGTCGTCCTTGAAACGAGGATCGTTCAGCCAATGATCTTCGTCGCCGCCGTCGGCGCGCATCAAGTCGACCCAGCGTTCAAACATAGGTTGGCCGGCGGAGGTCACGAAAATATGTCCGTCCTTAGTCTTAAAGTCATCAGCGGGTGCAGCAATCTGGCCCCGGTTTAGGGTCGCTTCGCGGTCCGGTTCCAAGACATGTTGTTCGATCATCAAAGCGTTCGTGGTGGCCAGCGCGGATGCCAACAACGCTCCCTGAACTTCCTGGCCTTCTCCAGTGGCGTCACGGTGCCGAAGAGCTGCCATGGCGCCAAAGGCGGATAGAGAGGCTGTCGCGTAATCGACCCATGGCGAGAAAGACTTCACTGGCTGGCCCGGGGTGCCTGAGATATACATGTTACCGCTCATGGCTTGGGCGACGGAATCGAGCCCCACCTTAGAGGCATAGGGCCCCATGGTGCCGAAGGCCGTGGCGGTGACCAGGATAATGTCTTCCTTTCGGGTTTTCAGTGTTTTGTAGTCCAGGCCCAATTGCTCCAGGGTCCTGGGTGGCATGTTGGCGATGATGATGTCGGCGCTGGTCACCAGTTTGTCCTGAATGGCGCGTCCCTTTGATTTTTTGGGGTTGAGGGTGAGGCACTGCTTGTTACGGTTGCATTGCACGAACATAGCTCCGGTGATGTCTTCTTTGCCAAGCGGGTACATACCCCGATCTTCTCCGCCATCCACCTTTTCGATGCGAATTACCTCCGCGCCCATGTCCGCAAGCAAAGCTCCGCACCACGGCCCGGCGACGAATCGGCCAAAATCCAACACCCGAATTCCCTCGAGGACACCCGTCATAATCGTCTCCTGATCGTATTAACTCGACTGGAAAATCTCCGGATAACCAGCATAGTCGACTATTGCAGCAGGATTGGAAATAGTCGTTCGTTGCATTAATCGGCGATGCCTGGTCACGTCAAAGGGCGTGGCTCGGTGCAGCGTTGCTCTGTTGTCCCAGACAATGGCGTCGCCAGTCTGCCATTTGTGCACGTAAATCTCGTTGGGCGCGATGGCCCGGTTCAAGAGGTCATCAAGCATGGCACGGCTCTCTTCTTCGTCCCAACCGATAATGCATTTGGCGTGTGCGCCGATCATCAGGGACTTGCGGCCCGTGACTGGATTAG
>MDTD01096745.1_pt1 | contig 16209 bp, 10 predicted proteins | sample 811221 | NCBI WGS metagenome assembly MDTD01 (sample SAMN05326646, study PRJNA326480) | marine metagenome | isolation source: seawater | place: Pacific Ocean: South West | collected 2011 | reverse complement strand
GATGACCCCATGCCAGCCGCCGAAGTCTGAATCGAGTTGATAGCGTTTGATGTAATGCCATTGCTTGAGCATTGCATCGCGGTATCGTGGTGTCTGCTTGCCGAACTGCTGGTCCATGATGGATAGCGCGTTGAGTGCTTCAGCCTGCGTCCACCAATACTTGGTTTTGTGATACGCGGGTTTGTGTGCAGCACCTTCGTCATAGAATCCGCCGGCCGTTGCATCAAAGCCAAAGGCCAGTGCGTGATCCACAAGGTTGCGTGCGATTTGCCAGGTCCGTGTGTCCTGAGGCATGCCCAGCAATTCGGCGGACTCCACGAGCAGGTACGCGGTTTCGACATCATGGCCGAATGAATCACCGGTGGGGATCGGTTGCCAACCGGGGGTAAAGACTTGGTTCAGACAGCCGGGTTCGACATAGATTTTTTCGGTGACGATGGCAAAGAGTTCCCTGAAGCGCGCTTCGACGATGGGGTCTTTCCAAACGTGGTGGAGCGCTCCGATGGATTCGAGTAAATGAATGTGCGTGTTCATGGATTTGTAACCGCGCAGCGTGCCGATGTGATCCCACTTGGGATTGATGGCGATGTCCGCAGGGATGGTGACCGGCTTGCCGTCGGCGGTGAGCGCTTCGTGATAACCACCGTGAACTGCATCGTGGGCATGCTGGTCAAACCAGGTGAACTGCTCTTTGGCAAAGTCGAGAATCGTCTCGTCGCCGGTCACTTCATAGGCTTTGGCCAAAGCATAAAGTGCGAAGCTGATTGCGTAGGCATGTTTGTGTGATCGCCACCACGGGTTGAGCTTGGCTGTGTCTTCATCGCGGATGGGAATGTTCCAAAGCAGTCCGCCGTGTTGCTTGTCGACGAGTTTGTCGCGGAGCATGGCAAAGCCATGTTCAACGATTGGCAAAAACCGATCGCGTTGATCGGGCAACTGCTGCGCTGCCATCGCTGCAACCCAGGTCATGCGCGATTGGAACGTGAGCAACTTTTCTTTGTCCGGGAGCATCGTCCAATCATGTGCAAAGGATGCGTGAAAGCCGCCATGCTCCAGATCGACACAGCGCGGGTACCACTGATTCAGATGATCAAGCATCTGCTCTCGGACTTCATCGCGCAGTTGCGTCATGCGCTTGTCACCTGCATGGACATGGGCCTGCAGCAGCAAGACAGACACGCAAAGAAGTAGAGAATGTAAACGGCATTTGGGCATGATGTCAGATAACCTGTTTTGTTGTGTTTCGTTTCGTCATTCCCGCGTCCCCGGAAGTTAGGAATCCAGTGGTATCCTGTTGACGCTTGCAGTTCTCACTGGACTTCTGCCTGCGCGGGAGTGACGGGAAGGCCGCGATTAAATGTTTGTGCTGTTCCTGGCACACATCTTTGGTACTTTATTCACTCTCATTCCCGAACTTGATCTTGCTCATCGCAAGTCAAGAACCGAATCACGTTCGATCAGTTCGGGATAAATGACACGTTTTTCACTGGTTTTACGCGGGTGTTGGATTCGATCCATCAGCAATTCAATGGCTTGACGCATCTGCTGATCACCGCGGTTATCAATGCTGGTTAACGCAGGAATCAGGTAAGCACTGCCCGGAGCGTTTTCGTATCCGACGAGTGATAAGTCTTCAGGCACGCGGATACCTGCTTTGTGACAGGCTGCGATGGTCGTCTGCGCCATCTGGTCATTGTGACAGAGCATCGCGGTTGGGCGTTGGTTCTTGTCCATTGCCTGCCATTGCTTGACGAAAGCTTCGGAGACCGGGTAGTAATCGTCATAGCGATCCGTGTCGGGAGACCAGATGATCGGCCCGGGATTTTTCAGACCCGCATCCTTGAGATACGTTTCAAACAATCGGCTTGGACCCTCTGCTGTACGCGGCTTGGGCGCACCGAGAAAGCCCACGCGCTTGTGACCTTTACTTAACAGATGCTTGACAGCCAAATGAATCGACGCATCAGGATGCAAGCCCACTTCGTCAAACTGGCTACCGAGTGTGCCACCAAAAAGCACGACTGGCAGGTGTCCCTGGAGAATCTGTTTGTGTTGCTCAAGGTCCAGTGATTCATACACCGGCCCCATGATCAGACCTTCCACGGCATCGGCCTGCATTTGCTCAATGCAGCTGGCTTCCATTTCAGGATCACCGTCGGTGAAGGCAAGCTGCATGCGATAGCCAAGTTGCTTGATGGCCTTTTCCACGACTTCCACGCGGTTGGCAAAGACGGGGTTGGATAAGTCGCGCGTGAGAATCAGGCCGATCATCCCCGAGCGACCGCGAGCCAACTGCTGGGCGGCGCGTGATGCGGTGTAACCAAGCTTGGCGACCGCGTCTTCCACACGCTTGCGCGTCTCAGGCTGATACTTGTCAGCAGCGTTGCGGTTGAGAATATCCGACACCGTTGTGCGCCCGACGCCCGCAGCGATGGCAACCTGCTCCAATGTCACCCGTCGCTTGGCGGGACGTTTGGGCAGTGTGATTTTCGGGTTGGACTGGGCTTTGGTCATGGTGGTTTAAATCTCTGTGATGAGGCGAATCCAATGGACTGTCACGTTATTGGAGCTTGGTTGGGGTGTCGGTTTTCTTGCTGTCATCTTGCATGGTGGAGAAAGCCTTGATCGAATCGACGAGCATGTCCCCCCAATTGTTGTAGAGTTCAAGCTTGCAGTAGTTGGCTTGGTCATCGAACTTGGGGACATTGAATGTCACCGTCATTTTCTGCCAGGCGTCACCGACGGGAATATCGACTTTGGCGACTTGTTCGGTGGCAATCCACTTGTTGGTCTTGCGTTGACGGACATCCAGTTTTACCAGAAGTTGGGATTCCTTGCTGTCGCGATTTTTCACCCAGAGTTCCATGCGGACATTGGGCAGTTGGGCATGGATGGCAAAGGGGAAGTTGGAGACAACGCGCGTCTTGGCTTGAGGCAGTGCCAGTGCGAATGGACCGTCATGGGTGTCGGTGTCGATCCGCTGAGCATGGTCCAGCCACCACTTGTTGGCTTTGGGCGTGTCAAAGCCGGCGTCATCCATCCAAATGCGTTTGTCTTTATCGGACGTGTCGGCATGCAGTGACAGAGCAGGCAGGAGAATCAGCAGCAGGATCAGGATTGGTTTCATCGTAGCCATCGCGCGTCCTTTTCAGGTCGGTCAAAGCCCAGGTTCGAGGCGCGTTTGATCAACATGCCTCGTCTGGTGCGGATTTAACGGATTGTTCTGTTTCTCGTGTTTCGGATCGCTCCGACAGAAAACATTGTTTGTCGGAACGCTCCGAAAGTCAAGGGCGCCGGAGAAAAATTTTTGTGATTTCGTTCCAAGGCTTTTGTCATGTGCTTTTACATATGAGCAGCACCGGATGTTAATCCGGTGCCCGTTGAGTCAACTTTGATCCCGGGGCACCGGGTTGACACCCGGTGCTCATATTGAATTGTGATTTACATCACAGTGTTGCGCTGACTCCTCACACCGCGATAAGACATCCTCCTGCATCTGCATTACAATCACCTGTCTATGAATCAGATCCAAACCCACCGCTTTGATAACGGCTTGGTCCTTGTGGCTGAGAAAATCGAATCCGCCCAATCGCTGGCCATGACCATGCTCCTGCCTGCAGGCACCGCTTACGAACCTGATGACCAGATCGGTGTGGCAACGCTGCTGTCGGACATGATGTTCCGTGGCACGGAGTCCATGGCGACCCGCGAGCATTCCGATGCGATGGATGACCTGGGTCTGGATCGTGTGACCTCCGTTGACAGTCTGTTTCTGAGGCTCAGCGCAACGATGATTCACACGAAGCTCGATGACGCCTTGCCACTGCTTTTTGACATGGTGCTTGAGCCGGCATTGACTGCTGAGACACTCGAGCCCGCTCGCGATCTGGCGATCCAGGGACTTGAAGCCCTCGAAGACGAGCCGCAGCAGAAGACCTTCATCGCGCTGCGTCAGCGTCATTACCGCTATCCCATGAACCGTTGCACATTCGGTGAGATCGAAGCGATTGAGAAGATGACCATCGAGCAGGTCAAAGCTTTCAAGGACAAAACCTTCGTCCCCGGTGGCACGATTCTTTCCTTCGCAGGCCAGTTCGACTTTGAACATCTCAAAGCCAAGGTCGGCGAACTTCTGGGTGATTGGCAGGGAAGCTGTGACGAAGCCAAACTCTCCGGCGAACCCACGCGGGGTTACGAACACATCACCGCTGAGTCCCAGCAGGTGCACATCGGCATGGCCTACGACGCGGTCGATGAGACGGATGAAGAAGCGGCGATGCTCCAGCGTGCTGCCATTGCCGTGCTCTCGGGCGGGATGAGTGGTCGTCTGTTTACCGAAGTCCGTGAAAAGCGCGGGCTTTGCTATGCGGTCTACGGGACTTATGCCAGCAACAAACTCATGGGCGTGGTGCTTGGTTATGCAGGCACAACCCCGCAGCGAGCACAGGAAACATTGGATGTCATGCGTGGCGAATTTGTCCGCTTATCCCAAGGCATTGAGCAAAACGAGTTCGACCGCGCGATGGTGGGCATGAAAACCCGCTTGGTCATGCAGGGCGAATCCACCCGCGCCCGGGCGTCCGCCATTGCCATGGATCAACACACGTTCGGCCAACCCCGCACGTTGGATCAACTCATTGCTCAGGTCGATGCCGTGACGCTGGATAAGCTCAACGAATACGTCAAAGCCAACGTCCCCGGCGCGATGACGATCATCACCATCGGACCTGATCCGCTGACGGCATGAGTTGGTGTTTGAATCGTAGAGACGCAGAGATCGCAGCATTAAAACAGGTTTGAATACGAGATATTTTGCTTCTTTAAAGCAACACATTTCTCGTCACTCCCGCGCAGGCGGGAGTCCAGTGGAATCTGCAAGCGTTGACTGAATGCCACTGGATTCCCGCCTGCGCGGGAATGACGCAATGTGTGTACTTGTGAAAATTCGTAAAGCATACTCAGTCATGTGTCGTCTTGAAACTGAAACGCAACATGCTTCTCTGCCTTGAATCTCTGCGTCCTCTGCACCTCTCCGGTAAAATATGAATCTCGTGTAAAATAGTTTCACCATGCATATTCTCATCACAGCCGGACCCACGCGTGAACCCATTGACGGGGTACGTTATCTGTCCAACCGATCCAGTGGCAAGATGGGGTTGGCCATCGCGCAGGCTGCCATCGAAGCAGGGCATGAAGTCACCTTGCTGCTGGGTCCCATCGGTGATGTCCGGCTGCATGAGGAGATTCTGGTTCAACGGTTTGAATCCTGCAGTGACCTTGAAGCGTTACTCGCTGAACACTGGCCGGCGCATGACCTGCTGATCATGGCCGCTGCCGTGGCCGACTATCGTCCCAATCAATGGCATGACGGCAAGCTCGAGCGTGGCAAGGACATGATGCTGCATCTGACGCCCACGCCTGACCTGGTCAAGCAGGCTGCTCAGTCCAAGCTCGCGCATCAGCGCGTCGTGGCCTTTGCGTTGGAGGATGCTGCGGTACTCATCGAACGCGCCACCGCCAAGATGAAGCGCAAGGGTGTGGACGCCATTGTTGCCAACCCGTTAGCCACGATGGATGCGCCGGACATTTCCCCCACGTGGATCACCGCCGACGGCAGTTCGCTGGCGTTGGACGCGATGGATAAAACTGCGTTTGCCCGTCGTCTTGTGGCCATGGCGACTGCCTTGTGATTTGAACGCCGTTCCACAATAACGTGATGTCACAATTGAAAATAATCATTGTTTCATCATCTGGATTGATTTAGAATTTGTTTAGATAGCGTAAGCCGTTCTGACTTGAAGATGAGGGGGAGATCGCCTGAAATCCTGTGATGGGGATGGAGGAAGGCGGATGGATCTGAAAGTTCACTGTCCGACAGCAACCTGTCGGGCCACTCTGACTGTGCCGATATCAGCAGCGGGGCATGTTGCTCGCTGTCCTCTCTGTCATGCCACCTTTTTGGTTCCCAGCGAAGAAGACATTGCTGAACAGACCGCATCCTCGTGGATCGAGGATGACATCGATGACCTTGCTGAAGAGATCGATAACGAATGGCAGCAGCGTCTGAAGGACGAAGCGGTTCGTCGCGCTCGTGAAGAGGAACATCGGCGAAATACCACTGCGCGCGAAATTGAAAAGATCATGGCCACCCACAAGCAGTTGACCCATGAGGAAGCTGCAAGCATGGCCGCTGCAGCCATGTCCACACAGAGTACCGCCACAGTGGATGAGCCTGCTGCCCAGCAAAGTCCGCAGCGTCCTCTTGCACCGGCCGCCAATGTGCAAAGTGCGCCTACTCAGACACAGGAAGAAACACTCGACACCGCAACCGTCGCCCCCACGCAACCACAGCCCACACCGGTCGCCCAGTCCAATGCCGTGGCAGTATCGACACCTGAGCCTGCTCAAGCAGCGTCCGAACCCCAGCATCTGACCATCGCTCCCAAGCAGGTTAAAGCACCCCGTCAATCGCACAAGGATGCTTATCCCAGCGAGTTGGTGGTCACCGAGCCGCGGCCTTATCTGTTGGTGAGCCGGTGCACGCAAAGCGGTGTCGAACTGACTTTCAACAGCAACTTCCTCAAGCATGACGGCTTCCGACTCTCCATGCCGCTGGCCTGTGCATTTACCGGTGAATCCGATCGTGCCAAACTCATCGCAAGACCTTTGGCATTTCTCGATCAGGCACGCGGTGAGATTCGCAATGCCTATGACATCGAAGCCGGCCATGAAGCCAAACTCACCCAGTCCATCACCGGCAAGGAAATGCTCTCGCGCATGGGCGTCATCGAGCAACTGCCCGAACCCTTCCGATTCCCGTTCCCGTACTACGTCCGTACCGATCATTCCAATATGTCCATCAAATGCACCACTTCCAAAAAGGGCGAAGGTCCGTTGCTGGCGCATGTCACCATCCCCGATGGGCCGATGGCCTTGCGCTGGCTAAGACATGTCAACGGTGTTTGTGGCAGGGAGTACGATCTACTCTCCCGTGATGTCGCGCACCTTTGGCAAAACGAATGGACCGGCCTGGATGAAACCGTCCGTCGCCGCCTGGAAGTTTGGGCGCATTTCATGGATGGTGAAAAGTTCCGCTACTTCATCAACGATGCTGACATGCCCAAGAAAGACGAAGGCCTTGCCGGCGTTGTCCTCACCGACCGGCGACTGATCTACAAAAAATTCCACCGCCAGGGCCAGGTCGAATTCGGCACCAACGCGCAGTTGATCATCCGTGCCGACGGCACCATGGCCGGACTCCGCGTCAAAACCGAAGACGGCACCTTCAAATGCGCGCGATTCCATTTCGATGATCTGCAAAAACTCAAAGACGCCGCAAGCGACCTGGGCTTCGGACTCGACATCGCCAAGTGATTTGAGACTGTTGGTGATTTAAGGGTAGGACTTACTCGACACAACTCGCGACAATTTGAGCACCGGGTGTCAACCCGGTGCCCCATGGATCAACGTATGCACAACGGGCACCGGGTTTACACCCGGTGCTCAACTTTGAAAAATGACATGGATCGAGCTCGCAGAAGGGAGTCCAGTGAAATTTGCAATCGTCCTTTGTTGTAACTTTGCGATTTGTCTTCGCGAGCCGGACCGTGTCGGTCCGAAGTGACTTGATCATGTCATGTCATACACAAATTACAATCGTTATGATTGACCGCGTGCATGGTCCGCATAGCCGCGCGGCGTGCGGCCGGTGCGTTGCTCAAAACAACGGATGAAGGATCGGTACTCGCGGTACCCCACCGCCTGTGCAACTTGATTGACGGTCAAATCTGAATGTCGCAGTAACAGTTGGGCGCGACTGATCCGAAGCTGGGTCAGGTAATCATGCATCGTCAAACCCATGACGGCTTTGAACCGCGTGGATAAATGACTGCGATCCATATTGATCATGTCCGCGACCTCCGAGACATGAATGCCATGGACGTATTGATGCTGCATGATCTGACAGGCTTGATCCACCGCATGTCGCGGGCCGGTTGTGTTTACAGTTGTGTCCGTCGATGACGCGATGTCACCCATCATCCCCAAGAGTTGCCACATACATCCTGTCGCCAACATCTGTGTCTGGGGTGAATCCACATCAAGGTGTTTGATGAGCTGCTTGAATTGCTGTCGCGTTTGTCGGATGGATGAGGTTGCTTTGATGCGCGCCTGTGGCGTGATGTAGCATTGTCGCATCAAGCCCAGCGCATCATCACATGCAATGCCCATCCAGAAATAGCACATCGGTTTTTGTTCATCGGTGCTGACCCAGAGTACTTCATCCGGAAACAGCACGTACCAGTCACCGGCTTTGAGCGCATGATCCGTTTGATCGCGCACCATCCCGACACCTGATTCAATCCAGGTCAGCAGCAGATGTGGGCGCGCAAGAACCATCGGCTGGCGATACGCTGCGACATGTCGATGTCCAGCCAATAACAGCCGCACGTTGGGTGGCGATTGATGGACATACGCGACGGACTCCTGGGGGTGTTGATGCAAGGTCATGATGTCATCCAACATAATGTAACTTAGATGCCGCAGATTGTCCGTGTTTATCTGGTTTTAAGCAAGATATCATGCCAAATATTGTTACCGACCTTGATTCTCGCTTTTGGAGTCTACCCATGTCAGTTTTGTACACACCCATCACCCTTGCACTTGATCAAGCTCATGCATCGTTTGAAAACGACCAACTCGTCATCACCACCGGCAAACTCCGTCGTGTGTGGCAGTGGACCGGCAAGGGGCTTCTCACCCAATCCATCACGCGAATCCAAACCGGTTACACCTGGCAGAACCCCGGCGCATCGCATCATGCGGATTGGCAACTCCCCATTTGTCTTGAAGAAAATCCAGACGCCGTGTTAAACGATGTCTCCATGTGCATCTGCGATGACCAGGGGTTTACCTCAGAGCATCTGCTTGTGACGATGCTCATGGATTACCCGTCGCAGAAGCTTCAGGCAAAGTTTTGTGTGCGTGTGTATCCCAACGTGCCGGGGGTGCATGTACAGTTGGCTTTACGAACTCTCGACGGCTTTGCATGGGACAGCACGCTTCACCGACAAGAGAATACGGATCAGGCCAATGCGATAGCATTGCTTGATCGCGGTTACCGTCGCGCGGAGTTTTTGCCGGTGACATTCGGGGCTGCCAAACGTCGGGCGTGGGGCTTTTACAACGATCTGCAAAATCGCAATGACACCTACACGTCACTCCTCAAAGAACACATCACCAACCGACCCCTTGGCAAACTGGAGACCTGCGATTGGGCCAACGCCATGTGCGTCGAAACCGATGGCGAAGGTCTGGGATTACTCAAGGAGTCACACCGCTGTGTGAACCAGCCGGGCATTGATGGCGGTGTCTTTGCCTGCCGACAATCAGCCGGCCTTGAAGCGATCGGGTTGGGCATTTACCCCTGTGATTTAAGTGAAAAATTCATCACCGCCTGGGCGCATTGGACCCTCGTCTATGCAGACAATGACCGCGACCGACAGATTGCCTTCAAGCAGTTTGATCACGCGCGTTTCCCAATGAGTGAGCAGTATGCGGTGATCCAGGCCAACACATGGGGCAGCAGTATCGGTTACCTGCAACACCGTGTTGCTGCGGCTGAGGATAACGTACTCCGCGAGCTTGATTCCTGCGCTGAGTTAGGCATTGACCTGTTGCAGATTGATGATGGTTGGCAGGGAGATGGTTACGATCACTGGGAGCCATGTGCCGAGCGTTATCCCGATGGTTGGAAACCGGTCACTGAAAAAGCAAAGGCGTTGGGCGTGAAGCTTGGGCTTTGGTGTGCAGGTGAAAGCATTGATTTACCTTACCTGCAAAAGTCGTTCGACGCGGTGGGTTTTCAGTGGTACAAGCTCGACTTCATGAATTGCAACAACCGTCAGAAGCTTGATGCGCTGCTTGCCAAGGTGCGTGCGTTTGCGTTGTATGCGGATCGCAAAACGCGCGTGAATTGGGACACCACGGAAGTCAACCCGCGCTTGGGATACTTTCTGGGGCGTGAGTATGGCGCGATTTACTATGCCAACCGCAAGCCGATGTGTCCGCCGAACGTGGTATATCGTCCGCATACGGTGTTGCGCGATTTGTGGCAGCTATCCACCTATCTGGACCTGCGGCAGATTCTCGGTGATGTGCAGGACCCACGTGCCACCGATCCCGTCTTGTCCAATGCCTGTGAACATTCCGCTGCGTACTGCACGGCAATCACGCTCATGAGTCTGCCCACGTTTTTCATGGAGACGCACACCCTTGATCCGGCGGACCGTCAACCGGTGGCAGGCTTGCTCAAAGTCTACAAGCAGCATCGAACCGATATGCTCAGAGGCATGGTGCATCCCATCGGTGATTGCCCCGACGGCAGTACGTTCACTGGTTTTCAATGTCATCATGCTCCAACGCAGTCCGGCTATCTCACGTTGTTCCGCGAGTTGGATTGCGCCCAGACAACGGGCCAATGGTCATTGGTGGGTTTGCCGAATCATGCCAAACTCAAACTCACGGACTTGTTGACGGGGCAATCTCATGAGACAGCACTGGTCGATGGCCAATTGACGTTGAGCCTTGAACGTCCTGCCGATTTTCGTTTCATGCGATATGAAACGTGGACGGACTGATGGCTTGCGAAATCAAAATGAAGCCTGATTTTCGAGACATTTTGATGGTGACTTTGCATTAGGTTGCCCTTTGCCGCTATCGTGTGTGAGCTTAGCTGAAAGGAGCACACCCGCCGTGGCATCACTGGCTCATTGGATCCGCCGACCATTTGAACCCTTCTGGGAATCCACGCGCGGTTACAACGGGAGCAAACTCCGGCGCGACCTGCTTGCCGGCCTGACCGTCTCAGTCGTCGCGCTGCCCCAGGCGATGGCCTACGCCTTCATCGCCAACGTGCCGATGCAGTACGGCGTCTATGCCGTCATCATTCAGTGTTTCATTGGCTCGCTTTTCAACAGTCAGAAATTCCTGTCACTGGGTCCGACCAACACGCAAAGCCTGCTCGTTGCTTCAACCGTGACGCGTCTTGCAGGTGGGCAACCCGAACTGTATCTCCAACTGGTCATCGCGCTGACCTTGCTCAAGGGATTGATGCAGATGGTCATGGCGGTGGCGCGGCTTGGGGGGTTGGTGCGCTTTGTCAGTCAAAGTGTGATCACCGGCTTTACCGCTGGCGCCGGTGTTCTCATTGCTGCTGGGCAGGTCAATTGGCTATTGGGCTTCTCCGTGGAACGGACCAAAGAGCAATGGCCGGGAATTGTGGGGATTGTCCAACGACTCTTACCACATATGGATCAGATCAAACCGCTGTCCGTGATGGTGGGCGTGGGGTGTCTGGTGATCGTCATCGGTGCGCGCCGGATTGCCAAACTTGCTCCGGGGCCGCTCATTGCCGTGGTGTGTGCAGGGGTATTTGTTGCGGTCAATGGTTATGGTCCGACGGACTTGCCGCTCATGCCTGAGCTTCCGACCGCGAGCCAAGCGATGCGCATTTTCCAGATCCCGCAGTTAACCATGTCCGAGGTGGAACAACTCTTTGGTGGCGCTTTGGCGCTGGCGTTACTGGGTTTACTCGAAGCCTACAGCATCGGCAAAACCATCGCGACCAAGACCGGTCAGCAGATCAATGCCAACCAGGAACTCTTCAGCCAGGGCATGACCAATACCGTCTCGAGTTTCTTCCAATGCATCCCCGGGTCCGGTAGCTTTGCACGCTCAGCGCTCAATCACTACGCCGGTGCTGCGACGGGTTATGCAGGGATATTCAACGCGATTTTCGTCGCTGCGATCTTCCTGCTTTTCTCCCGTTGGGCGACCTGCATTCCCATGGCATCGCTGGCTGCGATCCTCTTTGTCATCGCCTTTGGACTCCTTGATTTCAAGCACTTTTTCAGACTCCTGCGATCCAATCGATCTGATGCGATGGTCTTTGCCATCACGTTTTTGGCAACGCTGTTTATCCCGCTGAGTTATGCCGTATTCGTCGGCATTTTCCTGAATCTCACCCAGTTCATTCAACGCTCCAGTCACCTGCATATCGCCGAGATGGTCCGCAGCAGTGCCGGCCCGTTTATCGAAAGACCGCTGCGCGAGAAGTCCGGCAATCGACAGGTTCTGTTTTTACAGATGGAAGGTGATTTGTTCTTCGGTGTTGCTGATGAGTTGCGGACGCGTCTGACGCGCATTCAGCAAAGTTCCTGTCGCGTGGTCATCTTCCGACTCAAGCGCACGCTGGCGATTGACTCCACGGTGATGCAGGTCATGGAAGACTTCGCCCGACAGATGAATGAGATGGGGCGTCACGTGGTGCTCTGCGGTGTGCGTGAAGATTTAATGGAAGACATGAAGCAGTACGGTTTGGTCGACACCATCACGCCGGAGAATGTTTTCCCGACCACCTATGGCATTTTCACTTCCGCGCAGCGTGCCTTGGATCGTGCCAAGGAATTGATCCATGGTTCGATTGATGCGCGTGAGATTATGGATCAGGATGATGTCGAGGGTTGGAGTTACGAAATTTGACGCTGGTTATTTCCGCACATGTTCCGGGAATTTCGTCCACGTCACGGAGTAGAACAAAGCCGCATCACCGTAGAGAAATCCGGAGACGTATTGTTGGTCCAGTGACAGTTGATCGCCAAACCAGTTTTTGATGTTGTTGTTCACATCCAGCTTCAACATGGTTTGAATGATGGATGAGACCTGCCCCAGTTCCTTAGCCAGAATGTCCAAACGCGCTTGATCCTTTGCAGCGATGGTTGCACCGATCCCCATGCCTGTCGCGGTTGCACCCAGTCCCATGAACATCGGCCCTGAATCAATATCACCCATGGGTAAGCCCGGGTCGCCAATGGGCCACTCGGTGAAGCCTGCAATGAATTTGAGGTCCAGCCAATGTGCTTTGACATAGGCCGGATACATCGCCTTGGCGATCTCCGGTTTCATGTTGGCAAACAGGCATATCTGCATGGATAAATCACAGCCACGCGATGTCTGATAGGCAGTCGCCTTGGGTAAGCCCTGGTCGGTCAGGGCAAATTGATCCCGCCATTGCAGATGTTTTTTGAGTAGTCCAGCAGTAATGTTTTTCTGATTGATGCGATCCCACATGTCAATGGAGGCTAGCGCCACCAGCGAGTCGACATACCAGGTGTACGTCGGGTAGGAATCAATCGGCCAACCCTCTTTGGTCATGAATTCGTTGATGAGTAAGTGCGTGACATGATCATGTAATTGCGTGTAGCGATCATCATCACTGACCATCCGATAGCAACTCAGCCCGTAGTTGAACATCCCCAGAAACGTGCCCTGGCGTTTGGTATTCCGCAGGTTCATCAGATCATTACCCGGAGCTTTGAGTTGCTCGGCAGTCAGCGGGATACTTATGTCGATGAGCTTTTGCATCTGCTTGATCGCATGAGCTTTTTCAATCTCACCGGACATGGCCATGTTCGCATAACCCATCACCGGCAAGGTGAACGGATACAGCCTACCTTCGGGAAACACCGCACATTGCTTTAAGGCAAGTTCGCGATACGCTTTTGGATCATGCAGGCGATCATCAAACGCAAGGCGCAATTTATGGGCGGTGGCTTTGAGAATTTGCTCTGTATTGATGGGTTGTTGAACATCACCTTCTGCAAAAGAAAGTGTTGGTAATAACAGGATCAAGAACAGGCTCAAGACTTTAACGGTGGGTTTTATTGACATCATTGCGCATCCCCCAATTGATGTCCGTGTGGTGTTACCTCAAGCATAACATAGTCATGCAAAACCACAAAGCATTTTCGATGGTCTGTGATTCACCGCCAATTGATGTGCAGTCGCTGGTGATTGTTGCGGTATTGTCTGGGGGTGATGCCTGCTGCAGCTTTGAAAGTCCGACGGAAGTAGCCGGGGGTGGCAAAGCCGGATGTCCGGGCGATCTGGTCAATATTCAGATCACTGTCCATGAGTAATCGCTTGGCTTCAGCAAGTCGCAATCGCGTGATGGCCTGCGTGATGGTCATGCCGAACGTGTGACGAAAACATTGCCCCAGATAATCGGGGTTGCAGTCCAGTTCGCCAGCGATGTCGATGGTACTGATCGGTTGATGAGCGTTCGCCATGATGTATCGCTCAGCACGCATGGCAAGACTGTTGCTGTGATCCGTTGTCTGCTCGTTGCGTGGCAAGGTGTCCGCGACTTCATTGAGCATGAGCATCAGCAGACAGTTGCCTGATAGTGCGGTTAAAGTCTGATTGACCTGTTCATCAAGAAACCGATGCATCAGTTCCATGAGTCGATCCGGGCGTCGGGGTTGGCTGTGCTGCGTAAGTTTAAGCGCGTTGGTTTGTCGGGGGTTGGCATGTTTGGGGACATGGAAGTGAAGCCAGTAAAACGAAAGGTCCGCGTCATAGGGTTGCGTGCCTGCATGTTCGATACCCGGTTGCAGGAGCAGGGCCTGCTTCTGATGGACTGTAAATTGTTGTTTGTCGACGCGCAGGTTTAGTGTCCCTTGACGGACGTAGATCAATTCCCATGTGTCGATGGTGCGACAGGGGTGAATGCCGGTCCCACGACTGACAAATAAACCACCGTTGGCTGCTTGGGCCAGGCAGTCAGGTGGGAGTCGGAGGATGGTTCGCGTTTTTGCCATGATCTCGGAATTGTGTCGTTTTTCTCAAACTTGTGTCTCTTGAGCAAAGCTTATTCTCAGATATAACTAGATGCAAGGATGAAGGACGCCTGCTTGAAATGGTGGGTTACCTGCTAGGTGTTTCGTTTTTGTGTTCAAGGCAATTAACCACAGATGAACACAGATACACACAGATAAAGGCAGGTTACGTCACTCCCGCGCAGGCGGGAGTCCAGTGGAATGTGCAAGCGTCAACAGAATGCCACTGGATTCCCGCCTGCGCGGGAATGACGCAATATCAAATTTGTCTTTATCTGTGTTCATCTGTGGTTAAACAATGTCTTGGGCGCGGGGGTGAACGCAATGGAGGGGGAGGTCAAGGCAACCCGTGCCGCGGGTGCGACACGGCTTTTGTGTGATACGGGGTTAGGGAAACGCATTTTTAATCAGGTTGTATAGGAATCAATAACATGTCCACACGTAAGACAACGCGGGCGCTTAAGACTTTAAAACCGGTTCGTTGGGACCGCGTGAAAATCAACGACGGGTTCTGGGGGCAGCGCGTGACGACCAATCGCAAAGTCACCTTGCCCATTGAGTATGAGCAATGCAAAAAGACCGGTCGGATTGATGCGTTCAAGCTGGATTGGAAAGCGGGCATGCCGCATTGCCCGGATCGGTTCTGGGACTCGGATGTTGCCAAGTGGGTTGAGGCAGCAGCTTATTCACTTGCGACGCATCCGGATAAGCAACTTCAAAAGAAGCTTGATAATGTGATTGATTTGATTGCTTCAGCTCAGCAGGAAGACGGTTATCTGAACACACATTTCACGACGGTCCGCCCGCAGGATCGCTGGAAGAATCTGCGTGATGATCACGAGCTTTACTGTGCAGGTCATCTCATGGAAGCGGCGGTGGCGGTGTATGAAGGGCTCGGTGATCGTAAGCTGCTTGATGTGATGTGTCGGTATGCGGACTATATTGAGACGGTCTTCGGGCCACAGAAGCATAAGCTCAAAGGCTATCCCGGGCATGAAGAAATTGAGCTTGCCCTGGTGAAGCTTTACCAGGCGACGAATAACGAAAAGTACTTGAAACTCAGCCAATTCTTCATTGATCAGCGCGGGCAACAGCCGTTGTACTTTGTCGAAGAAGCCAAAGTGCATGGGCGTCATCACCCGTGGTTCAAGGAAGATTATCATCAATCACACTTGCCGGTCCGCAAGCAGAAATCGGCAGTGGGACATTCAGTGCGAGCGCTGTATCTCTACAGCGGGATGGCAGACGTTGCGGCGCAGACCGGGGATCGGACACTACTGAATGCTACAAGGCGATTGTGGGACAATCTCGTCACCAAGCGCATGTACATCACCGGCGGGGGGGGTTCGACGGCGATGGGTGAACGCTTCACGTTTGATTACGACTTACCCAACGAGACAGCTTATGCAGAAACATGTGCTGCGATCTCACTGGTGTTCTTTGCGCATCGGATGTCGCAGATCGAGTGCAAGGGTGAATATGGTGATGTACTCGAAAAGGCCTTGTTTAATGGTGTTTTAAGCGGCATTAATCT
>MDTD01077597.1_pt1 | contig 16209 bp, 15 predicted proteins | sample 811221 | NCBI WGS metagenome assembly MDTD01 (sample SAMN05326646, study PRJNA326480) | marine metagenome | isolation source: seawater | place: Pacific Ocean: South West | collected 2011 | reverse complement strand
TTTTCTTTGGCATTTATTTTTATGAGTATGTAATATAAAGAAAATTAATTCACTATAAATTTATGGCTTAATTTAGATTAATTATGAACCTGCTTTCTTCAGCGACAATTTTTAGTTTTTTTACCCTAATTAGTAGAGTTTTAGGCTACTTGAGAGATATTTTAATAGCTATTTTTTTGGGTGCTTCAATTTTTGCTGATGCTTTCTTCGTAGCTTTTAGATTGCCGAACACATTCAGACGTCTTTTCGCAGAGGGAACTTTCAACGCCGCTTTTATACCAAGTTACACTTCAGTAAAAATTGAAGACAAGAAAAAAGGAAAAAGATTTGCAGATAATATTTTCAGTTTATTATTAATAATTTTAGTAATTTTGGTAACAATTGCTGAAATATTTACCCCTTACTTAGTATATCTGATCGCCCCTGGTTTTTTTGCAGACGATATAAAATTCAATTTAGCAATTGAGCTTACAAGAATTACGTTTCCGTTTTTATTATTCGTAAGTTTATCATCTTTTTTTTCTGGAATTTTGAATTCTAATAATAAATTTGCTGCAGCATCTGCTGCTCCAATAATATTAAATATTGTTTTAATACTGAGTATTTTAATATCGTATTTCCAAAACTATAACATTGCGAGACAATTGTCATATGGAGTTACCTTAGCCGGAATTATTCAATTAGCCTTTTTGATTTATATGACATCAAAATTTTATAAACCAAATTTTAAGTTGAATTTTAAAATAACAGGCAAAGTGAAATTTTTTTTTAGAAAACTTTTACCGAGTATTCTTTCTTCAGGAGTAACACAAATTAATATTTTAGTTGGTACGATTATAGCTTCTTTCCAATCAGGTGCAGTATCGTACTTATATTATGCAGATAGAGTATATCAAATAAATTTAGCGATTGCAGGAATAGCTGTTGGCACGGTGTCTTTGCCAGTTCTATCAAAAGCATTTAAGAAAAAAGATTTTTTAAAAGTTTCAAAAATTCAAAATAGATCAATTGAACTATCTTTACTACTTTCAATCCCAGCAAGTTTAGGTTTAATAATAGCATCAGAGGAAATTATTAACGGTCTATTTGGATATGGTTCTTTTAGTTTAAACGATGTTGGACTTACATCAAAAGCGTTAGTTTTTTTTGCTTTTGGAATTATTGCATTTGCATTAGTAAAGATACAAGCCAACTTCTTCTTTGCTAGAGATAATACTAAGACACCTTTTTACATTTCTTCTTTTATTGTTTTTTTGAACTTAGTAATTAGTATAAGTTTTTTTAATAAAATTGGATTTCTAATCATTCCACTCGCAACTTCTATATCAACTTGGACAGGTGTCTTTATATATTTTTACTTATTGAATAAATATAGCTTTTTACATTTACACAATAAGTTATATATAAATACTTTTAAAATAATTATTTCCTCACTTCTTATGGCAGCTGCTTTGATGTTTGCTTTAAATTATTATTCTGATTTTCTAGATTATACTTATATTTATAAGTCAATTTATTTATTAATTATTATTGGTTTCGCTGCAATAGTTTATTTGTTATCTTGTTACTTGCTTGGATTATTAAAAATAAAAAACTATAAAACAAATTAAATGAGTAATAAAAAATTAGTATTTTCTGGGGTTCAGCCAACAGGCAGTTTGCATCTTGGAAACTATCTAGGTGCTTTGAAAAATTTTGTAACACTACAAAAAGAGATGGAATGTATTTATTGTGTAGTAGATTTACACGCTATTACGATTTTTCAAAACCCTGATGAACTTCGCGGTAATATGCTAGAAACTGTAGCATGTTTTCTAGCATCAGGTCTTGATCCAAAAAAAAGTATAATATTTAACCAGTCATCTGTCTCTGGTCACGCAGAACTAGCATGGATTTTAAATTGTGTTTCAAGAATTGGATGGTTAAATAGAATGACACAATTTAAAGATAAAGCTGGTTCAGATAAAGAAAAAGCAAGCGTTGGTTTATATATTTACCCAAATCTAATGGCAGCTGATATCCTGCTTTATAAAGCTACTCACGTCCCAGTAGGCGCAGACCAAAAACAACATTTAGAATTATCTAGAGACATTGCTCAAAAATTTAATAATGATTTTAATTGTGAGGGTTTTTTTCCTCTCCCTGAACCTTTAATACCAAAAAAAGTATCTCGTATCATGAGTTTACGTGACGGAACAAAAAAAATGAGCAAGTCGGAGGAATCTGATTATTCTAGAATTAATCTTAAAGATAGTGCAGATGAAATAATTAAAAAAATTAAAAAGGCCAAATCAGACTCCGACACAGTGCCAGGAGACTTAAAATCCTTAGAAAAAAAACCTGAAGCTTTAAACTTACTGACTATATATTCTGAAATATCAAAAATTAGTTTAGAAAAAGTTTTAAGCAAAATGTCAGGTAAAAAATACTCTTTTCTAAAAAATGAATTAGCAGATTTATTGATAAATGAAATAACACCCGTTGGAAAAGAAATTGTTAAATTATTAGAGGATAAGACCTATCTTCATCAAGTTCTGAAAAAAGGCAGTGAAAAAGCCAATATATTAGCTGAGGAAAACCTTAAAAATATACGTGAAAAAGTGGGATTGATATAATATAAATTCCTCATGATACAAACTGAATCCACACCTAATCCTAATTCTCTCAAATTTCTTTCCGAGAAGGTGATATCATCAATTGGAACCGAAGAATTTCAAAAAGGAAAATCCAGAGATCTTTCGAATCCATTTATTGACGAGCTATTAAATTTTAAAGGAGTTGAATTAGTTCTTTTATCTAAAAATTTTTTATCAGTAAAAAAAACTGAAGAGATATCTTGGAACGAGCTTAAACCGATGGTAATTTCACATTTAAATCATTATTTTGAAAATAATAATGAACCAATTTTAAAAGAAAATTTTAAATACGAAAGTTCTTCAGATATTAATGATGAGACTATAAAAAAAATAATGGACGTTTTAGATAATAAAATTAGGCCAGCTGTTGCAAGAGATGGCGGTGATATAAAATTTAAATCTTTTAAAGATGGTGTTGTAAAAGTTGAACTTCAGGGAAGCTGCTCAGGATGCCCAAGCTCTTTAATGACTTTAAAACAAGGTGTGCAAAACCTTCTAAAGCATTATGTTAAAGAGGTGAACTCTGTTGAAGCAAGCTAAATTATGAAAAAAAAATTAAGTTACAGAGATAAGTTATTAGAATTGGCATACATATATAATGTAAAAGAGATACAAGATTATACAAAAAATAGAAAGAACTTAACTACTGGCCAAATAGAACTAATCCTAAAGAAAAACAAAATTATTATTCCAAAAGAATTTAAAACGAGTTTTTTTAAAGAAAATTTTGTTAAACCCATTTCCAGATTAAAATCTGGTATAATTGATTACAAAGAAGAAAAGATCAGAGATAAAAATAAATTTTTTAGACGTGTTGAAAATTATAAGCATGATACATCTAGAAAGTTTAATCATGGCTTAAATAATTTATGGAAAGGTGCAGGAAATGCTGGAATCAATTTTTTAAACGTATTACCTAAACTTGGAACCACTGTAGCAGCTTTTTTTGGCAATCTTTTTACAGATGTTTTCAACTCAATTTACAATCAACAAATTGATCAAAAAAGTGCTAGGAATGTTATAATCAGTTTTTTCGCAGTTGTAGGAATTACAACAGCAGTTTTCGTTGGGCTAAATGCTTATAAAAATTATGACTTTTCAGAGAAAAAAATTGAGGCAAAAAAATCCAAGCCAAAAATCAAAAAAGAAATTGAAAAACCTGAAACAAAAATAAAAAAAGAGACAAAAAAACAAGAGAAAAAATCCGAGAAAGTAACTAAAAAACTAGAAACTAATCAAAAAAAAAGAGGTAAAAAAACCTGAACTTAAAGTAAAAAGAAATAATGTTGCTGAAGTAATCTTACCAGATTTAAATTTAAAGACTGAAACTGTAATCCAGCTTTTCAAAGATGTAGAATATGACTTAAGAACAGTAAGAAATGAAAAACTAGTTAAGCCAATTTATTTTACACAATTCCCAAGAGATCTTGATAATTTACAAAGTGTACAATTGAAAAAAGAAACATTTATTAAAATAGTTTTACCTTTGATAGTAGCGGAAAATGAAAAAATACTCGACGATAGAGAGAAGTTAAAAATTTTGTCTGAAAAAAAATTTACTACAGATACAGAGAAACAATGGTTAAGACAAAAACTATTAGAGTACAAAGTTAAAAAAAGTGATCTTAAAAAACTATTGTTCAGAATGGACATGATTCCGGTTTCTATCGCTCTAGCTCAAGCTGCAAAAGAGAGTGGTTGGGGAACTTCAAGATTTGCTTTAGAGGGAAATGCTATTTTCGGGCAATGGACTTGGGATGGTCAAGGAATTGCTCCTTTAAAAAGAGACGGAGACAAAAATCATAAAATCTTAAAATTTCCTATCTTAAGAGCTTCTGTTAAAGCATATAAAAATAATCTAAATACACACAAAAGCTACTATAAGTTTAGAGAAAAAAGGAAACAATTAAGAGAAAAAAATAAAAGTATTACTGGATTGGCTTTGACAGACACTTTGAAAAATTATGCCCAAACAGGCTCAGAGTATACTAAGATTTTAAATCAAATTATAAAACAAAATAGACTATCAGACTTTGAGCCAGTAAAGCTGGTAAATTCAGTTAAGCAAGTAGAATTAAAATCTTAATTATTTTTCACTTATTACGTACTGAACGCCTAGCCATCTCCAATAACCATTATATTCTCTTAATGAACAATTAATTCTTCCTCTCTCACCTATAAATTTTTCACTAATATCGATTTCCAAAATATTTTTCTTAATAAAATTTATCTTCGAGTTTCTCCATTTATTACCCTCATTAGAAAAACAATTTATTTCATCTAGATTTCTAATATTTTCATAAAATTCTACTTTCACTTTAGGTGGATTTTTTGATTGGATTAAATATTTATCTTCAGGAATAATATTCTTGTATTTAAAAGGTAGAGTTCTCATTAAAGTATTGAACCGTTTAATTTCTCCATATTTTTCATTAATTGGAAATCTCGGTAATTCGAAAAGATCTTTTGTTTCATCTATTACACCTGAATGCTGACCAAATGCAAATTTAAAACCTAGGTTCTTAATTATCTTTTTAAATTCAAGACTATATTCACCGAAAGGATATGAAAAAAAAACTGAATTTTTACCTAATTTATTTTTAAAAATTTGTATTGATCTTAATATATCTTCCTTAATTAATTCTGGACTTTCATCGACAAGGTATTCATGAGAATGACTATGATTCCCGATTTCTACATTCTCGTCATTAGATAGTTCTCGAATTTGTTCCCAATTCATGTAATTAAAAGATCCAACTTCTCTAGTGTTGACAAATAAAATTAAAGGAATTTTTTTTTCTTTTAAAATAGGCCAAGCATTTTCGTAAAACGATAATAAGCCATCATCTACAGTAAATAATATTTTTCTTTGATTTTTTTTTTTAGTAAGACTTTCTTTAAAATCTCGTGGATGAATAAATTTTATTCCCTCTTTTTCAATAATTTCAAGCTGTTTTTTAAAAACATCTAGCTGAATATTTGTTGAAGGATATTTGTTTTCGTCAAATCTATGATACATTATAGAGATTAGTCCAAAATCATTAAAATTATTATCCATAGCAAATAATTTTAAATAATTTGACTCATATGCTAAAATAAAAAAACTTATGATTAATAATTTTTTGATCATCAATTGTATAGGTAAGGATGATAAATTAGCTTTAAGAATAAATAAAGATTTTTTTATTCATAATTTTGAGAAAAAAAATAATAATTTTGAGGAACTTGTTCCATTAATATACAATTTTTTAAATAAACATAATGTTCAATTAAATGAAAGATTTAGCGTGATTGTAAACCAGGGACCAGGCAGTTTTTCTGGTATAAGAATAGCTTTAGCAGTAGCTAAAGGCCTGGAGATCTCAAAAAAAATAAGACTTTTTGGCTATAATGACGCTGATTTAAAGGTATTTGACCAAAAAAACATTGAAAAATTGCTTATTAATAATTTAATTGAAAAGAAATTGATTAAGCCCATCTATTTAAGTTAAATTAAACTATGAGTATTATAGAGGAGAAATGTAAACAAAAAGGTGTCCGGCTAACAGATCAAAGAAAAGTAATAGCCAAAATCCTTTCAGAGTCGAAAGAAGTTTACGGATCTAAGGATCATCCAGATGTTGATGAGTTGCACAAAAGAGTTTCAGCAATCGATGATAAAATAAGTATTGCTACTGTTTATAGAACAGTAAAACTTTTCGAGGAGGCTGGAATATTAGTTAAACACGACTTTAAAGCAGGTAAAGCTAGATATGAAATTAACGATGATCATAATCATTTAATCGACATTAATAGCGGAGAAATTGTGGAATTTGTTGATAAAGATATTGAAGAATTACAGAAAAAAATTGCAAAGAAATTAGGGTATAATCTTGTCGATCATAAACTTGAACTTTACGGGTCAAAAATTAAGAAATAATTTGCAAAAAAAAATTTTCATAAAAACTTTTGGTTGTCAAATGAATGAATATGACAGCAACCGAATTTTCGATCTAGTTAAAAAAATTGATTATGAGAAAACAGAAAATTTAGAGGAAGCAAACTGTTATGTTTTAAACACATGTCATATAAGAGAAAAAGCTACAGAAAAAGTTTATCACGATATTGGTAGAATAAAAAAAAGATTTAGACATAAAAAAAAACCAATAGTAATTGTAGCCGGCTGCGTTGCACAGGCTGAGGGAGATATTTTACTTAAAAGAGAAAAATATATTGACGCAATAATTGGACCCCAATCTTATCACGAGTTCAATCAAAGTATTCTTAATATTGAAAATAATACTAAAAAGATTAATTCCACTAACTTTGACGTAGTTGATAAATTTGATAGTTTAAATTCTATTAAAAATTCAAATAACAAAATTTCTAGTTTTCTAACAATACAAGAAGGTTGCGATAAATTTTGTAAATTTTGTGTTGTCCCATATACAAGAGGTTCAGAGTTTTCGAGATCAATTAAAGAATTAAAAGAAGAATGTAAAAATTTAGTTGAAAATGGTGCAAAAGAAATAACTTTACTTGGTCAAAATGTAAACGCATACAATTTTGAAGATCAAAAACTTTCAAATCTTATTTCTGAAATTTCAAAAATTAAAAATTTAGAAAGAATAAGATACACAACCTCTCATCCTATTGACTTTTCAGAAGATTTAATCGAAGCTCATAGATGTTCTGAAAAATTAATGCCATTTATTCACCTACCAGTGCAAAGTGGATCTAATAAAATATTAAAAAGCATGAATAGAAAACATTCTGTAGAATATTACAAACGCTTAATCGAAAAGCTAAAAAAAATTAACCCTTTGATAAGATTCTCAAGTGATTTTATTATAGGCTATCCCGGTGAAACGGATAAAGATTTCGAAATGACTTTAAGACTGTTTGAAGATATTGAGTTTATTCATTCTTATTCATTTATCTATAGTCCAAGACCAGGAACACCTGCCTCTAAAATGAAAATGATTAGTGCAAAAATAGCTAAAGAAAGATTAATTTATTTTCAAAAATATGCTGAAGATATAAAAATGAAATATAGAAAAAATTTATTCAATACTAAAGCTAAAGTCCTATTTGAAAATAAATCAAAAGAAAAAGATAAATATTTTGGAAGAGATGAATTTTTAAATTCTATAATTGTTAAAAGTAAAAATAATTTAACAGGGAAAATAAAAGATATAAACATTATCAACGGAAATCAAAACACTTTATATGGAGAAATTGAAAAAAATAGATTCAATGATAATGCTGCAGCTTAATCTATGTCAGAAATAAGTAAAATAGATCAAAATTTATCAATAAAAAAAATTGATAATAAGACTGTAAATATTCATGTAGCTGACAATGAAATGTTAATGTCAATAGTTGGTGAATTTGATAAAAATTTAAAAAGTTTATCAAAAATGACAAATACAGACATTTTCTTTAGAGGCAATTCAATAACTTGCAAAGGCACAAAGGAAAATATTAATATATTTTGTGAAGCAATAAAATTTTTGATAAACAAATATTTTTTAACAAAAATTATCGAAAAAGAGGATATAATTCTATCTGTGAAAAAAAATATTGATTTAAACGAGACAAATATTAAATCTTTTAATCAATTAATAAAAACTCCTAGAAAATCAGTAATTGCAAGATCAGATAAACAATCTGAATATATCAAAGCTTTAAAGGAAAATGATATTATAATGTCACTTGGTCCAGCAGGAACAGGAAAAAGTTTTTTAGCCGTTTCTGTTGCAGTAACATTATTGATTGAAAAAAAGATCGATAGAGTAATATTATCAAGACCTGCTGTTGAAGCAGGTGAGAAATTAGGTTTTTTGCCTGGCGATATGAAGGAAAAAGTAGATCCATATTTGAGGCCTCTTTACGATGCACTTTACGAATTATTTGGAGCAGAAAAAATTGATAAAAAAATCGAGACAGGTGAAATTGAAATCGCCCCTCTAGCATTTATGAGAGGAAGAACTTTAAAAAATTGTTTTGCTATTCTTGATGAAGCACAAAATGCAACTGAAACACAAATAAAAATGTTTTTAACAAGAATTGGTGAAAACTCAAAATTAGTTGTTAATGGTGATCCTTCACAAATTGATTTAATAAATAAGTCTCAATCTGGTTTAATTAGATCAAGAGATATTTTAAAACACTTGAAAGAAATAAAAATAATAGAATTTGACCACAATGATGTTGTGAGACATCCTTTAGTATCTAAAATTATAAGGGCCTATCAGAAAAAAAACGTTGATGATTAAAATTAACGTTATTAGTAATAATCCCGAATGGAAAAACTATCTCAAAAATCCTAATAGTTACATTGAAAGAAAAATTAAAGATTTAAATTATAAAGATAAAACTCATAGAAAAAAAAAGATTTTTTGTACTTTATTATTGTCTAATAATGTTGAGATTAAAAAACTTAATAGAAAATTTAGAAAAAAGAATAAATCTACTGATGTCTTGTCTTTTCCATTTTATAATAAAAAAGAATTAAAAATAAAATTAAAGAGTGAAAATGAAATATATCTTGGTGATATAGTTGTTAATTTAAATAAGATAAAATATAAAAAAAATAAAAAAAATTTTCGGTCAGAATTTAATAAATTGTGGGTTCATGGATTAGTACACCTCTTTGGACACGATCATAAAAAGGATAAAGAATATATTAAGATGTTAAAAGTCGAAAAAAAAAATTCTTTCCTATTTAAATTAAATGATCGAGAAAATACTTAACAATCGTTTCTTAACTTTATATATAATACCTCTAATAATTGGCTCCTTAACAGTTTTTTCATTCCAACCATTTAATTATACGTTTATAAATTTTTTTGTATTACCACTTTTTTTATACTTACTAGTATTCATAAAAAAAAAATCTAAAAGCGTATATAGAAAAAAACCGTATAAAAAAAATCTATTCATTTTCGGTACAGCATTTGGTTTTGGATTTTATTTAAGCGGAATACATTGGATAACTAATTCATTGACGTTCGATCAAAATTTAAAATTTTTGATACCAATTGGTTTAATTTTTATACCTTTATTTTTAAGTTTATTTTTTTCATTAACTATTTTGATTATAGGACCTTACTTAAATTTAAATTTATCATCTATTTTTCTTTTTTCTGGCTTACTAAGCTTCTCCGACTTTTTAAGAGCAAAAATTTTAACTGGTTTCCCTTGGAATTTATGGGCCTATAGTTTTTCATGGTTTACCGAAATTATTCAAGTATTAAATAATGTAGGTCTATTCTCATTTAATTTAATCTGTATTACTGTTTTCACATTACCAGCAGTTTTATTTTTCAATTTTAGTTTTAAAAAGTTATTTTTACTAATTTTCTTTTATTTTTCATTTTTTTTAACTCTTTATATTTATGGAAATTACACAATTAACCAAAATCAGAAATACCTTAATTTAATTAATGAAAAATTTTATATTAAAGTCATATCTCCAAATTTTAGATTAGAATACAATCTTTCCGAATCTGATATTGAAAATAGATTAAAAAAATTAGTTAGATATAGTGATCCCAAAAAGAATTTAAAAACTCTGTTTGTTTGGCCTGAGGGCGTTTTTAGTGGATACAGTTTTGAGGAAATTCAGTTATTAAAAAACCAATTCAAGGAATATTTTAGTGATGAACATTTTATTTTATTCGGAATTAATAGAGTTGATAATAACAACACGAGTTTTTTTAACAGTTTAATCATCGTAAATAATAATTTGCAAATTATACAAGAATATAAAAAACAAAAACTTGTTCCTTTTGGTGAATTTCTACCCTTTGATAAAATATTTGAAAAAATCGGTATAAAAAAGATAACTGAAGGATACGGTTCTTTCTTGAAAGGAGGTAAGCAAGGAAACTTAATATTTGATAAATTAAATATTCTTCCGTTGATATGTTATGAAGTTATATTTACAAAATTAATTCAACAATCGAATAAAGATACTAATTTAATAATTAATATTTCTGAAGACGGTTGGTTTGGTAATTCTATCGGTCCATTTCAACATTTTGCAAAAGTTATTTTTAGATCTATTGAAAATGACACTTTTGTTATCAGATCAACGAATAAAGGTATAAGTGCTATAATTAATAATAAAGGTGAGGTAGTCAAAAAACTTAATCCAAGGGAAGCAGGTAACATAGATCATGAAGTACCACTTGTTAAACCAAGAAATAAAAGTAGAAATGATTTGATCTTTTTTATACTTTTATTTACATATATTTTAATCTTTAAATTTTATAAGAAATAAAATGTCAAAAAACTTTCTATTTACAAGCGAGTCTGTTTCTGAAGGTCATCCAGATAAAGTATGTGACAGGATTTCAGACATGGTTGTAGACACTTACTTATCTAAAGATCCAGTTTCTCGAGTAGCATGTGAGACGCTGACTACTACAAATAAAGTAGTTCTAGCAGGTGAAACTAGAGGACCTAAGATTAACAAAGATGAAATTATAAGTAAGGTAAGGGATTGTATTAAGGATATTGGTTATGAGCAAAAAGGGTTTAGCTGGAAAACAGTCGATATAGATTTGTATTTGCATGAACAATCTTCAGATATAGCAATGGGGGTCGATTCAAAAGATAATAAAGATGAAGGTGCAGGAGACCAAGGTATAATGTTTGGTTATGCATGTACAGAGACCAATGAACTTATGCCTGCTCCTATTTATTATTCGCATAAAATATTAAGGTTGATGGCTGAGGATAGAAAAAGTGGAATTTTAAAAGGTATTGAGCCTGACTCAAAAAGCCAAGTTACAATGATGTATGATAAAGGAAAACCCGTTAAAGTCACGTCAGTAGTAATTTCCACTCAACACTCAAAAGATTTAAACCAAAAAAATGTCAGAGAATTAGTAATTCCTTACATAAAAAAATCTATCCCTGAAAGTATCTTAAGTGATTTAGATACTAAGGAAATTTACATAAATCCAACCGGTCAGTTTATAATCGGTGGTCCTGATGGTGATACAGGCTTAACAGGAAGGAAAATTATTGTTGATACCTATGGAGGAGCTGCACCGCACGGGGGAGGAGCTTTCTCAGGTAAAGATCCAACAAAAGTAGATAGATCTGCTGCATATGCTGCAAGATATTTAGCAAAGAACATTGTTTCGTCCGGAGTTTCTGAAAAATGTTTAATTCAACTAGCTTATGCCATTGGAGTTTCAAAACCTTTATCAATATTTATCAAATTAGGTGATGGCGATGAGACTAAGGTTGAGAAAATCAAAAAAATTATTAACAATAATTTTGACTTATCACCTAGGGGAATTAGAGAGATGTTAAATCTAAATAATCCCATATATGAGGTTACGTCTGCATACGGTCATTTTGGAAGAAAGCCATCTAATAAAGGCGAATTTACATGGGAAAAAACAGATAAAGCAGATTTATTTAAATTGTAATCTTGAAAAAACCGTAATTTTCTTCTAAAAACAGATCATATTATTGAAAATTCAAAATGGGCAGCTGCCCATTTTTTTTTAGGAGCTTTAAAAATGTTAAATAGAGGATTAGATAAACTTGAACTATTGAGAATAGTTGAGGCTGTAGCTAACGAAAAATCAATTGATAAAGAGTTAGTTATTGGTTCAATGGAAAGCGCAATTCAAAAAGCAGCTCTTACTAAATTTGGTAATGATAATGATATTGAAGTTGTTATAGATAGGGAAACGGGCGAGATAAAAATTCAGAAAGTTCTATCAATTGTAGAAAAAGTAGAAGATCCTTCACGAGAAATATTATTAAAAGACGCAAAAGCAAAAAATCAAAATAGCGAAGATTTAAAAGTTGGTGAAAAAATTTATGAAGAACTTCCACAAATTGATTTTGGACGTATTGCAGCTCAAAGTGCAAAACAGGTAATCAGTAGCAGAGTAAGAGAAGCTGAAAAGAATAGACAATATGAGGAGTTTATAGATAAACAAGGTCAAATTTTGAGTGGCTTGATAAAAAGACTTGAATACGGGAATATAATTGTTGATTTAGGTAGAGCGGAAGGGGTCATAAAAAAAGATGAACTAATTCCAAGAGAAATTTTAAAAACAGGTGATAGAGTTAAAGCTTATTGTTATGAGGTAAAGAAAGAATTAAAAGGGCATCAGATTTTCTTATCAAGAGCTCACCCACAATTTTTAGCAAAGCTTTTTTTTCAAGAAGTCCCAGAAATTTATGAAGGCACTATAGAAATAAAATCTGTTGCTAGAGATCCAGGCAGTAGAGCAAAAATTTGTGTTCATTCCCAAGATTCCTCCATTGACCCTGTTGGAGCATGTGTTGGAATGAGAGGCAGCAGAGTTCAAACAATAGTAAATGAACTTCACGGAGAAAAAATTGATATAATTAAATGGACTGAAGACTTGCCAACTTTAATTTCAGAGTCACTATCTCCCGCCGAAATACAAAAGGTTTTAATAGATCAAGATAATAAAAGGATTGATATAATTTTAAGCGAAGAGAATTTAAGTAAAGCAATAGGTAGAAGAGGACAAAATGTGAGACTAGCTTCTAAATTGACAAATTATGAGATTGATATTTTAACAGACAAAGAAGACTCAGAGAGAAGGCAAGCAGAATTTAAAGATAGAACGGAAACTTTAATTAAAAATCTTGAGGTAGATGAGACCTTAGGTCAACTATTAGTTTCTGAGGGATTTACTTCAATAGAGGAAATCTCTCAATCCAAAGCAGAAGATATATCTAAAATTGAAGCTATAGATGAAGAGACCGCAAAAGAATTAATTAATAGATCTAAAGAAACACTTGTAAAAGAAAAAGAAGCAGTATCGTCTAAACTAAAAGAGTTAGGGGTTGAAGAAACATTAATTAGTTTAAAAGGCATGTCTCAAGGAATGCTTGTAATATTAGGCCAAAAAAATATTAAAAAATTACAAGACTTTGCAGATTTATCGTCTGACGAACTTATTGGTGGATATGATGAAATTAGAGGAAAAAAAATTAGAATAGAGGGATATTTAGAGGAGTTTTCTCTTTCAAGAAAAGAGGCTGACGATTTAATAATGGCAGCAAGAGAAATTGTCTATAAATAATGACATTATGGAGAAAGATAAAAAAAAGACACTTACAATTTCAACTAGCTTAAAAAAAAAAATAGATACAAGCTCGATTTCATCAAGTAATAAGAAATCATACTCTGTCGAAAGAAAAAAACCCTTTCGACCTAACAAAGCTTTTAATGACTCAAATCCTTCAAAAAACTTCAAAGTGGGACAAGATGGAAAAAAAAAGAATTTTGCAAGAAAATTTATCGAACAGCAAGCTACAAAAGATTTCATTAAAAAAGACAATAAACCTGCTGGAAAGAGTAAACTAAAGCTAAAAACACCTGTAGATAAACGAGATTTTAAACTAACTGTATCTAGAGCCCTAAATGTCGAGGAAATTGAAATTAAACAAAGAAGTTTGGCATCAGTAAAAAGAGCAAGATTAAAAGAAAAGAAAAATAAACCTGATGAAGAGGAAAAGAAGGAATTTAAGAAAGTTGTAAGAGACGTCAAAATACCGGAACAAATAACAATTCAAGAACTGTCGAATAGAATGGCCGAAAAGTCTAGTGAAATTATTAAATTTTTATTTAATATGAAAGTTGTTGCAACGATAAATCATAATATAGATAAAGATACAGCCGAGTATATTGTAAAAGAATTTGGACATAAACCAATTTTAGAGGATCGACAGTCTATAGAAACAAATAAAGTTTTAAAAAAATTAGAAGGAGAAGTAAAACAAAGGCCACCAGTTGTAACTATCATGGGTCACGTGGATCATGGGAAAACATCTTTATTGGATGCATTACGAAATTCCAATGTAGTATCTGATGAACATGGAGGAATTACTCAACATATAGGTGCTTACCAAGTTAAAACATCTGAAAATAAATTAATTACATTTATTGATACACCAGGTCACGCTGCTTTTACAGAGATGCGTGCCAGAGGATCAAAAATCACAGACATAGTCGTATTAGTTGTTGCTGCAAATGATGGTATTAAACCTCAAACTGTGGAGGCAATTAAACATGCTAAAGCAGCAAAAGTACCAATTATAGTAGCAATAAACAAATGCGATCTACCAGAAAAAAATATCAGTAAAATTAAAAATGAGATGATGCAATATGAATTAGTAGCTGAAGAATTAAGTGGAGACACTTTATTCGTCGAAGTTTCGGCACTTAAAAAGATGAATCTCGATAAATTGAAAGAGAGTATACTTCTGCAATCTGAAATTCTTGATTTGAAAGCATCATACTCCGACCAAGCTAGAGGAGTAGTAATAGAGTCTAAAATTGATAAAGGAAAGGGACCTGTTTCTACAATTTTAATTAGTAACGGTAAATTAAACAAAGGTGACTTTTTTGTTTGTGGTGATACTTCAGGCAAAATTAGAGCTATGATAAATTATGAAGGAAAAACTGTTGATGAGGCTCTCCCTTCAATGCCTGTAGAGATATTAGGAATGAATAGTTCTGCGTACGCTGGAGCAGAATTTGTTGTCACAAAAGATGAAAATGAGGCTAGCAAAATGCTGGAGTTCAAAAAAAATAAAAACATAAAAAATAAAATATTAACGAATGACAAAACTACACTATTCGATAACTCTAAAAATAAAGATGAATTGAATATTGTAATCAAATCAGATGTGCAAGGTTCAAGTGAGGCTCTAAAAATGGCAATAAACAAAATTAAACACGATGAAGTGGAGGCCAATATTATCCTTTCAGATATTGGAATGATAAATGAAACTGACGTTTCTTTAGCAAAAGCATCAAATGCAATATTAATAGGATTTAATGTTAAACCTAATAGAGAGGCAAAAAAACTAGCAGATGATCAAAAGATAGATATAAAATATTTCAATATAATCTATGAGGCTCTTGATTTTGTTGAGAAATCTTTGTCAGGTTTATTAGAGCCAGATATTAAAGAAACAATTTTGGGAAGTGCAGAAATACAAAAAATTTTCAAAGTATCAAACGCAGGTAAGATAGCTGGTTCAAAAGTAATCAGTGGAGAAATCAAAAGTAAATCAAAAGCTAGAATAATAAGAGATGGAGTAGTGGTTTATAGTGGAGAAATTTTATCAATTTTCAGAGAAAAGAATCAAGTTAAAGAAGTTGCTACTGGATTAGAGTGTGGAATAAGTATTAAGGATTTTATAGACTTTAAAGAAAAAGATGTAATAGAATCCTACTTGTCTGAAGAGATAAGGAGGTCAATTTAGATGAACAATCAGATTTCCCAGAGACCATTCAGCCAAAGGCAGTTAAGAGTTGGAGAGTTAGTTAAGCAAAATCTTGGAGAGTTATTTATAAGAAATGAGGCAAAAATCCCTACGATAAACTCTAAATTAATTACTGTCACCGAAGTTAGGATGACCCCTGATCTCAAAACAGCAAGAGTTTACGTAATTCCGTTGGGTGGTGTAGATACAAAGGAAACAGTAAAAATCTTGACTGAATACTCTCATCTTGTTAGAAAAGCGCTGTCTAAAAGGCTAGATATTAAGTTTCTTCCTAAACTCACATTTGTTG
>MDTD01029793.1_pt1 | contig 16214 bp, 7 predicted proteins | sample 811221 | NCBI WGS metagenome assembly MDTD01 (sample SAMN05326646, study PRJNA326480) | marine metagenome | isolation source: seawater | place: Pacific Ocean: South West | collected 2011 | reverse complement strand
TAAAGAAGTTGATTTAGAGGAAAGTGATTTTCATAAAGGAAGTCTCTTTATTCATTTCAAAGGAGTGGATTATAAAGCATCCGTGTTTCTGAATGGAAGATATGTGGGTTCTCATGAAGGTTTTTTTGCTCCATTTGAGTTCGAAATTACTGATGTGGCAAAGGTGGGTAAGAATCGAATATTGGTAAAGGTTGAAAATGATTACTCTACCACTGGGGGGAGGGATGAATTGGGGAATAAAGTAGTAGGAGATAAAATTTATGCAGCAACAGGACCTGGTTATGATGAACCAACTGAGGGCTGGCATCATTGTCCTGCAGGTATGGGGATTTATCAGGATTGTTATATTGAATCCCGGAGCCCACTTCATTTTAATGACCTCTTTGTTCGTCCTATGCCTGCAGATTCCATTGCTGAAGTATGGGTTGAGGTCAATAATTATCATGAATACCCAAAGGACATTTCGCTGGAGCTTTCAATCTATGGTCAGAATTTTGAGGAGACCATTATTGAATCTTTGAATTATGTACCATCTACAGTACATATTCCTGGTGTAGGTGACTTGGATAAGCCAACAGATTGGGAAAAAACAAGGTTGAAGATGGGATATGGAGTGAATTATCTAAGGGTACCGATCAAACTGGAAAGCTGGCGCACATGGGAGCCAGGTTCACCTTGGCTGTACCAGGTACAGGTAAAGCTACTGAATGAGGAGAACCAGGTAGTCGATACTCAATCTCAGCAATTTGGGATGAGAAGTTTTGAAATGGATACAGTAAGTATTCCCAGAGGAAGTATGTATCTCAATGGTCAAATGATTCGATTGAGGGGAGCCAATACCATGGGGCATTTACAGCAATCAGTCATGAAGAAGGACTGGGATCAGCTTCGAGATGATATCCTCCTGGCAAAGCTGGCCAATATGAATTATTTAAGGCTTACCCAGCGACCGGTACAGTCTGAGATTTACGAATACATGGACAAGCTGGGGCTAATGAATCAGACAGATTTACCCTTATTTGGTAGCATAAGAAGGAATAAGTTTGCGGAGGCAGTGAAACAAGCTGAGGAAATGGAAAGGTTGGTGAGAAGTCACCCATCGACCATTATGGTTTCCTATATCAATGAACGGTTTCCAAATGCGGAAGGCCACCCTCAACGTAGCCTAAGTACTGCCGAGGATTATTATAAGCTCTTCAAAGCCCTTGATCAGGTCGTGCTTCTTTCTAATCCTGACCGGGTTATCAAAGCTGGTGATGGAGACTATGATCCCCCGTCACCCGGTCTGCCTGATAATCACTGTTATAACTTATGGTACAATGGTCATGGCCTGGGATTAGGAGAAATGTACAAGGGTTACTGGCAACCTGTTAAAGAAGGTTGGTATTATGCTTGTGGGGAGTTTGGTGCAGAAGGATTGGATCCTGTCAATGTGATGAAGGAATATTACCCGCAGGAGTGGTTACCTGAATCATTTACAGATAGAAGTGATTGGAATCCCGGGATGATTTCCAGAGCACAATCCAATCGATTTCACTACATGTGGTACAATACACCAGAAACGGTAAATGGTTGGATTGAAACAAGTCAGAACTATCAGGCCTGGGCTGCTAAATTCATCACCGAATCATTTAGACGGGATCCACGAATGGTAAGCTTTGCCATTCACTTGTTTATTGATGCCTGGCCAGCCGGTTGGATGAAGAGTATTATGGATGTGGATCGTCAACCCAAGAAGGCTTATTTTGCATACAGGGATGCCCTTGAACCGACCATCATCACCATAAGAAATGATAGGTGGCAATATTGGGAAGGAGAAACCGAAAAGTTTGAATTCTGGTTAAGCAATGATCTGAATCAAAGTAAGGATTATATATTAAAATATCAGATCAGAGATGAGGAGGAGATTGTTTTTGCCAATCAAAGTCCAGTTTCATCGCCTGTCAACAGTGCTTCATTTAAAGGCTATCTGAACTATGAATTACCTACTGTTGAGAAAAGGGGAAAATATACTCTTGAGGCTATTCTTCTTGATGAAAAAGGGAACCAGGTACATCAAAATAGTTTTGACTTTGTAGTTTTCCCTCAAACAAGTATTCCTCAAAGCAAAATAGCCTTTGTAAAACCCGATCACCAACTGAGTAAACAATTAGTAAGCCTGGGATTTATTCTATCCAAGAAGTTAAAAGAAGCGGATGTAATTCTTATTAATGATTTTAAGACTTATCAAACAAATGAAAGGTTAATTAATCGGTTAGTCAAGGAGGGGCGAACCGGACTTTTTCTGAACCTTGAGGCAGGAGAGTATAATATCATCAATACAGAAGTTGTTGTGAAGGATACCAGGATGGGGAAATATTATTTTGTCTCCCCGGAAAGTAATCATCCTATAGCAGCGAAGTTTCAGTCAAAGGATTTTTGGTTGTGGTATGATGCCCGTTCAACATCTATTGCACCAATTCTAGGGAATACAATCTCTGCTGAGGATTGGACACCTATTCTATACTCAGCAGATACAGGATGGCGTAATAGTGGTCAGCGCTCATTGGCTGCTGCAGAATATAAATATGGAGTGGGATATTTTAGGTTAAGTACTGTGAATCTGGCCCACAAGCTAATTAATCCTTCAGCATTGTTGTACTTGAAAGAGTTGTTAAGTCATTAATATGAGTTCCTTGTATTCTGGTAATATTTTTTTTGTAACAATTTTGATCTTCCTACTAGTGGGATGCACGGATTCTGATTATCAACCGATCGAGTCAATTGATTTCAATGAGAGAAATGGTGTCAGCAATGTATTCTATAAGTTAGAAAATAAAGATACAGTGAGAGTAGCCTACCTCGGCGGTAGTATTACGGCCCAGAAAGGGTGGAGGGTATATTCATTGGATTGGTTCAAAGAAAATTTTCCTCAAACCCATATCGAAGAAATCAATGCAGCCATTGGGGGGACAGGCTCGGATTTTGGAGTTTTTAGGCTTCAGGAACATGTGTTGAAGTATGATCCTGACCTAATCTTCATCGAGTTTGCAGTGAATGATGCTAGTAAAAGTCAGGATAAAATAATCCAGGCAATGGAGGGGATCATCCATCAGGCCTGGAAGAAAGATGCTTCAATAGAGGTATGCTTTGTATATACCATCAGGGATTCATTCCAAAAGAAATATCGATTGGATAGTTTGCCTAATTCGGTGGATGCTATGGAAAAAGTAGCTGATTTCTATCAGTTACCATCCATCAATTTTGGTCCTGAGGTAACAAAAAGAGTGATGGAGAATACCATCATTTTTAAAGGGAGAAATGCAGAAAATGACAGCATACCCTACTTCAGTCCTGATGGTGTGCACCCAAATCCTGAAACCGGTCATAAGATTTATCATGAAGTATTTATAAAGGCTTTTGAAGTATTGAAAGGTCGTCCTCATGATCGACCTCGGGATCATGAATTGGTAGGCCCTATTGATCCCGATTATATTTCAAATGCTCAGATGTTACCCTGGTCAGAGGTACTTACAAATTCTGGTTGGACATCCATTATGGTGGAGAAAGATTCCACCTTTAAAAAATTTAAAACCTACTTTAACAATATCGGAGAAGCAAGACCCGGAGATTCATTAACGATAGATTTCAAGGGAAAGACCATTGGGTTTTATGACTTGAGAGGGCCTGGAACCGGAACCGTATTGTTAAAGATTGATGGAAAGCCCAGGGATACCATTTCCCGGTTTGATAAATACTGTACTTATTGGCGCATTAGTTATTCTATGATAGGCGGGCTCAGGGATACCAGCCATTCTGTCGTATTCAAGGTGCTGGATTTACCCATTGATAAAAAGAAAATATTGTCACTACGAGAAAATAAAATGAAAAAAGAGGCAGACTATCAGCCAATCAACTGGTACCTGGCTAAAATCTTAATAGACGGAATTCTAAACTGAGAAAAAATGAAAAAAATTCTATTTTACCTATTTGTGGGCTTTGCACAAGGTTTGGCAGCACAAATAACAATTAGTTCTCCAAATGATAGAATCAAAGCGGAGATATTCCTTGGCAACAAGACTTATTATTCGGTTTATTTTGATGGAAAACCAGTTCTTGAAGCTTCCCCCATTTCAATGACAATTGATGGAAAAGAGAAAGGAAATGAACCAGTAATGATGGATACCAAACAGGAGAACATTAATCAGACATTATTTCCGGTGTGGGGAAGTAGGTCAGAAGTTTCTGATCATTATAATCAATTACAGATGGATTTTGAAGGAGGGTATTCCATTCAATTTCGTTTATATGATAAGGGAGTTGCTTATCGGTTCATCACAAACCTTGAAGGAAATGTGGTTGTAAATGACGAGTTGGTTAGTTACAAATTTGGTGAAGAGGCCATTGCCTGGCTGTCTAAGCAAAGAAGCTATGAAACCAATTATACGCCTTTCGATTTAGATTCGATGAATGAACTCCAGGATAAGGTTTATCTACCGGCGATGGTTCAGGTTTCTGAAAAAGTTAAGGTTGTCATAACGGAAGCAAACCTATTGGATTATCCGAGCTTGTTTTTAAAAAGAGATGAAGGCAGAGAAAATCAATTAATAGGAACCTTTGAACCTTTTGCTTTGAAAACCAGACTTGGAGGGTATAACAATTACTCTTATCTGGCTAGTGAAGAGGCGGATTTTATCGCCAAAACTGAAGGGAAAAGATCTTATCCCTGGAGGGTGATGATTATTACTGATGACGATCATACATTAGCTGATTGCGATCTTGTATATCAGCTATCGGAACCGTCCAGACTGACAGAGACAGATTGGATTCAACCAGGAAAGGTAGCCTGGGAATGGTGGCATGGGCGGGTGGTAGAAGGCCAGCCATTTATTGGCGGTATAAATACAAAGACCTATTTATACCATATAGATTTTGCAGCAAAATATGGTCTGGAGTACATACTTATAGATGCAGGCTGGACGGGTAAATATGATTTGACTCAAATCAATCCTGATGTAGATATAGAGAAAATCATAGGTTATGCGGACTCAAAGGGTGTTAAAGTAATTCTTTGGTGCCCGGGACATAGTTTACATAACCAGATGGTAGAAGCACTTGATCTGTTTGCTTCATTGGGAGCTGCCGGGGTAAAAGCAGATTTTTTTGGTAGGGAGGATCAAACAGGAATAAAAATCTATGAGGAGTTGGCAGCAGCTACGGGAGAAAGAAAATTGCTTATAGATTTTCATGGGTGTGCAAAGCCAACAGGTCTATCTCGCACATATCCTAATGTGATCAATTATGAAGCGGTCGCTGGAAACGAGTGGAATAGGCTGGATCAGGATAAGATTACTGTTGAGCACAAGGTAATAGTCCCTTTTATCAGAGGTATTCAAGGACCGATGGACTTCACTCCGGGTGGTATGAGAAATATTCAATCGGGGCATCATTTAAGGAAAGTATTGCCAGAAGTCCATGGTACCAGAGCAAATGAATCCGCTCTTTTTGTTATTTATAATGAACCTTTAAAAATGATGTGCGATGCACCTTCCGTATATAATAGAGAGGAACAATACACCAGGTTTATTTCAAAAATTCCCACTATATGGGATGAGACGAAAGTATTAGAGGCAAAATTTGGAGAATATCTCGTTGAGGCTAGAAGAACAGATACGATATGGTATTTAGCAGGTATATCCGGCACTGAATCAAAGGAGGTTTTATTGGATTTCAACTTTCTTGATGCTGGAACTTTCCAATACACACTTTTGGTTGATGGACCAAATGCTTATAGAGTTGGAACGGATTACTTGTGGGATTCTGGTCAATTGACGGCAAGTGAACACAAGAAGATTTTAATGACTCAGGGGGGTGGTTTTGTGATGAGAATAGAGAAAGAAGGACAATGAAAATTCATCTCCATAAATTTATGTTAGCTCTTCTAGGAGTTGTCTCCAACCACTTGATTTCCCGATAAAAATGGATGATAGGGAATTGGAAGGAAGAGGTTGTTACGGTAGGAACTCCAGATCAGCCCCAATCAGGGGGAGCCACCACCTTGTAAAATGCCGACGGTTACCGTTCCGATATATTGATCATCAGGAGGTGAGTTTAACATTTTAGCCAATGCTTCTTCAGAAATTTGTGCAGACGATGTTAAAACTAGTATATGTAATGATGTGATTAAAAATGACCTTTTGAAATCCAAAATTACTCTTTCCGTTATTTAGGGTAATATTAGCTCAATTTGTAAAAAAACTAGTACGGTTATTAAAATTCTCTAAATATTCTCATCTTTATGATCCCCAAAATCGTAATTCATGCATCTCACCGTCAGCAACGGCTCTAAGAACAATGATGAAGAAAAGTGGTTTGAGGCCCTTTATAACACCCATGTTGAAGGCCTCATACGTTATGCATATTCAATTACTGAACATAAGGCGTTAGCGGAAGATGTTGTTTCCGAGGTTTTTATTGCATTATGGAATAGGAAGAATGAAATAGGAAACATCAAAAACATTGAAGCATACCTGACCAGATCAGTTAAAAATCAGGCTATCAAAAAAATAAAGCAAGCTAAGAAGGAAACCCTGGGACCTCTTGACGAATTTAAATATCAGCACTCGTTGGATCCGGAAAATATTTTGATTGGTAAAGAGCTGCAGGGAGTTATTGATGAAGTGATGGAGCACTTAACTCCACATGGAAAGCTGGTCTATGATATGGCTAACAATAAAGGTTATTCCAACGAAAAGATTGCAAAAGAACTTGGAATTTCACCTTTTACTGTGAGAAAGCATCTTAGTAATGTTTTTAAACGATTCAAAACTGCCGTTAAGAGACATTATCATAAAGATGGAAAGGAGAGCAAGTTTGGCAAGTTAATTCTGAGCTTGTTGCTATAATTCAATAATAGTTATAAAATTGATATTTTTTCAGCCTTTTTTGTATTGTTTTATTAATATTTCGAATGAATACATATAAGGTATTTAAATTTTAAAAAATATCTACTCTTTTTTCCACTCACAAGGCTCTACTATATGAGAGCAAGCCTTAATGGAAAAATTAATCTATAAATATCTTCAGAATAAGCTCACCAAAGCAGAAAAATTGGAACTGAGAGAATGGTTAAGGGAAGATCCTGAAAATGCCAGGTTGTTTAAAAATTTTGTAGGGCATTGGAATCTTAAGGACTTCGATGTTGAGTTAATGAAATACAGGATATGGCAAAAGATGCCTCATCAACAAGAAGAAGCTCAGGGTCATCAGACCTATTTCAGGTCCATTCATTGGATGGTGAAAGTAGCAGCAATACTTGTTTTAGCGCTGAGTGTATCTATTTACTTTGTTTTTAATAGAAAATCTTTTCTGGATACCACTGTACAAATAGCCAACCCGGTCAATATTGAAAAAGTGGCTGCAAAAGGTCAGAAGCTTACGGTCAAACTTCCTGATGGCACAATTGTGAAATTAAATGCAGAAAGTAAGATTACTTTTCCAGAAGACTTCTCTACTGATGTTCGAAACGTTCAATTAACCGGAGAAGCCTTTTTTGATGTAGTCAGAGATGAATCAAAGCCATTTAAAATTTTCTCAAAAAATATTGAGGTTGAGGTTCTTGGAACATCTTTTAATGTCAACTCATACCCTGATCAGCATAAGGTTTCCGTGGCAGTACGCTCAGGGAAAGTAGCTGTTCGGAATGTAAATATGACAATGGGTACTGTTCTTGAAAGGAAGGAAAAACTGGTTTTATCAGGATCTGATGGGACTTTTAGAAAAGAATCCATTGTGGATGAGCAAATGGCTTATGGATGGATTGACAACTACTTATCATTCAATGATCTGAACCTGGAGGAAGGGATGGCCTTGGTTTCCAAATGGTTTGATGTTGAATATGTGATAGTTAATAAAAGGAAAATTGATAAGCTGATTACAGCAAAGTTTAATAACCCCTCATTAAAAAATGTGATGGAAAACCTATCCTATTCATATGAGTTTGATTACGAAATAAATGAAAATGGAATTATTATCAGATAGCTAAAAATAAAAAAGAGAGCCGAGGGACTTTGGTGAGGCCTCAACTCTCTTGAAATGTTTAAAGTTTTATAACCCTAAACTTCTATGAAAACAAATTTACGAAAATTAATTATTCGCATGTCGAGAATAGCGATTTATGCGACTACGGTCTGCATGTCACTGACAATGGTGTTTGCAGTTGAGACAATCGGACAACGGAAGATGCTTAGAGATATTCCGGTTGCTTTTAACCTTCAACAATCCATTAGTCTACAGGATTTGATTGAAGAGATTGAGGATTTAGGTCAGTTCACTTTTGTTTATTCGAAAAAGGATATCAGAGGTGTTATGCTTGAGTTTAATGGTTCTATTCAGGACATGGAAAGTTTACTTAATGAAATATCTGTTCAGGCAGGTGTCTCAATCAGGAGAGTGAATGAAACCATCAGCCTGAAGGAGGTAAAGAGGAATTTAGACAAACCGGCCTTGGTTGAGGAAGAGCCCGTTCAGCAAACTGTTTCGGGGATGGTAACAGATGAAAACGGAGAACCACTCCCCGGAGCCACCATTCTGGAGAAAGGAACTACTAATGGTACCACAACAGATATTGAAGGAAATTTCAAAATGAATTATACTCAGGGTGCTATGCTGTCAATTTCATTTGTTGGGTATGAGACTCAGGAAGTAAGTGTCTCAGGAAGAAGTGTTATAAACATCCAAATGGGTGTGGATGAAAACCAACTTGAGGAAATAGTTGTCGTTGGCTATGGGGGAAAAAAGAAAAGTGATATTACGGGCTCAGTTGCATCTGTAATTAATGAAGATTTGGTAAAAGCACCTATTGCGAATGTAACAGGTACGCTAAGTGGAAGATTGCCTGGTCTTATATCCTTGCAGCCGAATGGACAACCAGGGGCTGATGATACGCAACTGAGCATCAGGGGGTTTGGTCAGGCTTTAATTATTGTTGATGGAGTTCAAACTGATTTTAATAATATAGACCCAAATCAAATTGAATCCATATCTATACTTAAAGATGCCTCAGCGACTATTTATGGGGCTCGAGCTGGAAATGGGGTGATTTTGGTGACAACAAAGAAAGGAACCAATTCCAAGCCAGAGTTTAGCCTGAATATTTCCCAAACCTATCAGGGAATCACTACAATGCCGCGGCCAAGTAGTTCCAGTCAATATGCTGAACTCACACGAGAAGAATGGATTCAGTCCGGACAGGCTGAAGCTGATGCTCCATTTACTCTGGAAGATATTGAGAACTACAGGAATTCCTCAGACCCTTATTTGTATCCTAATACAGATTGGTATAGTGAATTATTTAATAAATGGTCCCCACAACAGCAATATAATTTATCAGTCAGAGGAGGAAATGAAAGAATCAAATACTTTGGGTTCTTGGGTTATCTGGACCAAAAAACGGTCTTTAAAAATAATGGAGGAAACTTCAAGCGTTATAATTTTCAGTCAAATATTGATGCTGAAATTTCAGATAATTTGACATTGTCTTTTAAAATACAAAGCAATGTACAAGATCGTAATTTTCCGCTTGAATCTATAAATTCAGGAGAGGCAAGTGTTTGGGGCTGGTTTTGGAGTACTCTTCCAATCTATCCCGCCCACCTACCCGATCCCACTAAGGTTTCATTTGCTAACGGAGCTGGCACTGGTGGGGCTCATATTATTAGTAATCGAGACATTTCCGGTTACAGCGATACTGATTCTCAGAATAATTTCGGAACTATTTCATTAAAATATGATTTCGATTTTATCGAAGGTTTATCAGCAAAAGCTTTTACAAATTATTCCAATTATAATTCTGACAATAAATCATTAAGAAAAACTGTAAATCAGTATACATATGATCCAGGAAGTGAGGTTTATTCATTGGCCGGAACCTACAATGCTGTCCCGGAATTGACTCAAAGTCATTCAAAAGGAAGGACAATCACAAGTCAGTTTTCACTAAACTATGAAAGAATATTCGGTGATCTACATAGTCTTTCTGTACTGGCTCTATATGAAACTATTGATAATAAGAGTGATTATTTTTCAGCGGGAAGAAAAGGCTTTATCACTACTGCTGTTGATCAATTATACGCTGGAAGTACAGAGGCAATGTCTAACGATGGAAGAGCTTATGAATCTGGAAGGGTTAGTTATGTTTCACGTCTAAATTATTCATTTGCCAACAAATATCTTTTCGAAGCAATTTTTAGAGCTGATGCATCTGATAGGTTCCCATCTAATTCAAGATGGGGTTATTTCCCAAGTATTTCTTCTGCATGGAGGATTTCTGAAGAAGGCTTCATGGGTGGTATTTCATCGTTGGACAATTTAAAATTAAGGGCCAGCTATGGGGTCTCCGGAAGCGATAGGGATGCTGGTTCAATTTATCGCTATCTCTCCGGTTACTCAATTGCCTCCAATACTTTTATATTGGGAGATGGACCGATGGTGGCCTTAAACTCAATAGGCCTGGCAAACGATCAGATTACCTGGGAAACGCTCAAAATAGCCAATGTCGGTCTTGATTTTTCCTTATTTGGATCCAAATTGTATGGAACACTCGATGCATTTTATAGAGATAGAACAGGTATACTGGGCACAAGGACAGCCTCAATTCCAACCTCATTTGGGGCGGAACTTCCAATTGAAAATTTGAATAGTCAAAACAATAGAGGTTTTGAATTACTGGTCGGAACTATTAGGAAAATAAATGAATTTTACTTGGATTTAAGTGGTAATATCTCATGGTCAAGGGCAAAATGGAATTATTTTGATGAGCCCGAATTTGAGGATCCTGATCAAGAAAGAATAAATAAACGATCAGGGAATTGGACAGACAGACAATTTGGTTACGAAACTGATGGTCTTTTTACAACTCAGGATGAAATTGATGCCCTAACCTATGAATATCCAACGGGAAATAGTCAATTAAGGCCGGGTGATATCAGAATCATTGACCAAAATAATGATGGAATTATAGATTGGAAAGATCAGGTTGAAATTGGGAAAGGAACTACCCCTCATTGGATGGTCGGATTCAATTCAAATATGAGGTTCAGGAATTTTGATTTATCATTTTTATTTCAGGGAGCCTTCGGACACTTTACCAGAATCAGCTACACCCAAGGGCGAAACTTCCCAACCTTTGTTTATGAAAACAGATGGACGGAGGAAAATAATAGTAAGGATGCATTGATCCCTAGATTGGGAGGTACAACCATTGACTATTTTTCTCAATTTAGATACAAAAAGGCTGGGTATCTGAGGCTAAAGAACCTATCATTTGGATACAACCTGCCAAAAACTTTACTGTCAACCATAGGACTAAGTAGTACCAGGATTTATGTAGCAGGAACCAATTTGTTGACGTTTGATAAGTTGAAAGATTACAATCTGGATCCTGAGGCACCGTCAAGTGAGGCCGGAAGATACTATCCGCAGCAAAGAACTATTTCCCTTGGTCTCAACGTGTCATTTTAAACGATCATTCGCTAAATAAAAAGATATGAAAAATATACTTTATAAAATATTATTCGCAGTGATGATGATATCATGTTCAGAAGAGGTTCTGGATAAAAAACCATTGGATTTAATCACTGATATTGATGTGTGGCAAGACGAAGTCTTGATGGATTCCTACCTGACCAATGCTTATTTGAAAATGTACATTCTTAAGAATGAAACACCTTATTCCAGTACCGCCGGAAGTACCGCCGTTGATTGGTTTAATGGCGAGGACTGGAATGGTCCATTTATTGTCAATGAAGTATCTGATGAGGCTATGGGTAATTGGATTGTTGGTCAATCACGTAAAGTTAAGACCCAGGGTTTAACGATAAATGGTGGAATATTAGAATGGTGGGAACACGCTTACAGGGTGAATAGAATTTTAAATGAATTTATTGAAAAAGTTCCTTCTTCACCAGCATCAGATGAATTTAAAATGATGAAGGTGGCAGAGGCAAGATTCCTTCGAGCCTTTAATTATTTTTCAATGGTGAAGCGATATGGCGGAGTACCCTTAATTACCGAAACTCAAAATATTAATGATTCAGATGAAGAAATATATAGGGCTCGGAATAAAGAACAGGAGATTTATGATTTTATAATCTCTGAAATGGATGCAATTGCCAGTAATCTTCCCGAGAGAAATTCTGGAAACTATGAGTATGGAAGGCCTTCAAGACATACAGCTTTTGCCTTGCAATGCAGGGCCGCATTATATGCAGGAAGTATTGCTCAATACGGGTCCGTCCAATTAAATGGAATCGTAGGGATTCCATCTTCAGATGCAGTAGGTTATTATCAAACTGCTTTTGATGCGGCAGAAGAAATAATGACTAGTGGGCTTTATCAATTGTATGATGTTGATACAGATAAAATTGAAAATTTTAAGAATGTCTTTTTGGTTAAAGATAATCCGGAAGTTATTTGGGCCGAACGACATGACTATGTTCAGAGAAATCAGGGAGGTAATGGTTGGGTTTGGGACTTTTTCCAATGTCCAAGACCTCATGCATGGAATGCTGGGAACCAAAATGCACCTTATTTAGAGATGGCTGAAGAATTTGAATATGTTGATGGCACACCCGGTGCTTTGGATAGAGTAGCTATTCAGAATGGATTACATACCATTGATGAAGTTTGGGGAAACAGGGATCCAAGGTTCTATGCTACCATTTATACCCAGGGTACGCCATGGAAAGGTGTAGATATCGATTGGTATAACGGATTGATATTGCCTGATTTAACAATCATAACTTCTGGCTCTTATGAGGGTGTATTAGCTCAGGGCTACCATTCCAGAAACGGAACAGGATTTGGGGTGATGAAATATTTGGAAGAAGACAAAAGCAATCTAGGTGAAAGAGCTACATCAGGAACTGATTGGCAAATTTTTAGATATGGTGAAATACTACTGAATTATGCTGAGGCTGCTTTTGAACTTGGAAGACCAAATGATGCTTTGGATGCAATTAATGCATTGAGATCTCGAGCTGGTATTGTAACAATTGGTTCAGTTGATCGAGACCAAATAAGGCATGAAAGAAAAGTTGAGCTTGCATTCGAAGGGCATAGATATTGGGATGTAAGAAGGTGGAGGGTTGCCACAAGTTTGCTTTCTGTTGAACGCTCAGGTATTAGTTATAAGCTTGATTTCAATACACGGGACTTTAAAATTGTTATTAATCCAAATATTGAAACAAATGCATCGATAGTGCCATTTACTGAAGCCAATTACTATTTGCCAGTCACTCTCACACGAACCAGTAATAACCCTAATCTCATTGAGAATCCTGGTTATCAATAATTTGTTTAACCAATGTAAGTCGTCATGCCTAAATGATGACTTACATTTTCCTTTTCTATTTTTCCCGTCAAAATGTGGGAATCAAAAAATGCAACAGATTTAGGTAGGATTAAAACTCATGGTTAATCATGCAATTGAGTAGAAGTATTCAGATTAAATACAACACCCAAATTAAAGTAGATATTCAAAATGTAATTGAAAAAATTCTGATGTCTACAATGTTAACTATCATGTTCGTGCATTGTGGTGATAATAGCCTGGGTGACTTAAACAAGAATGAATTTGATCCTGCTGATACGGTTTCGACAACTCCATGGGAGCACGAGGTATATTTGCCATTTGATATCCCTCCTTTTTCCGTGTTAAGAGCTTCTGAAAAGAAAGTTTATGCCCATTATTTCACTCAATTTCCGATATCAATAGATAATAAAGATCCCTCATCAGATTACTATCAAAATGGCTATTTATCTCCAAATGGTGAAGAAGGAAAACACCTGGATTATGGTGGATTCTTAAGATCTCGTCCAATACCAAGAGAACCAATCTCAGCAAGTAACTGGAAGGAGATCAATATGCAGGAAGAAGTTAGAAGAGCAATAGCAGTAGGTATTGATGGGTTTGCATGTGACTTGTTATCAGACAAAGGGTATCATTATGAAAATACCAAAATATTGCTGGACGCTGCTTATTTGGTAGATCCAGGATTCAAAATCCTTCTGATGCCAGATATGGTAGCATTCAGAGATCGTCCGGATGATATAACAAAACTGATTCTGGATCTTGCTCAACATCCTTCTGCGTTAAGATTGGAGGATGGACGATTAATTGTGTCTCCATACAATGCTCAAACACAGGAGCCTGACTGGTGGAAAAATTGGATGAACACCATGGAGGATCAAGGTGAAATAGTTGCCTTGGTTCCCTTGTTTCAAGGCTGGAAAAATTATGCAGCCTCATTTTCGCCATTCAGCTATGGAATGTCAGATTGGGGCTGGCGTTCAGTGAGTGGCCAGTCTTATTGGGAGTCCGTAGCACAAGAGGCGAAGTCCTATGGACCAATTTGGATGATGCCAGTTTCGCCACAAGATATGAGACCTAAATCATTGAGGTACTGGGAGGCCAAAAATAGCTTACAATATAGAATCATGTGGGAAAATGCGATTAACGGTGGATCTGATTGGGTTCAACTGATCACCTGGAATGACTATAGTGAACATACAATGGTCGCTCCTTCAACAGGAACTGATTATTCTTTTTATGATTTGACAGCGTATTATACAACCTGGTTCAAAACAGGTAGTAAGCCAACAATTACTCGTGACGTGATATATTATTTCTACAGGAATCAAAAAATAAGACTTACTCCTAAATATCAGTCCAAAAAATTTAATTTGGATTCCGGTAGTGACCCAGCTTCAGAGCAGGTCGAAGTATTAGCATTTCTTACTGAGCCTGGTATTTTGGAAATAGAAATTATGGGTGAAGTAGAGACTAAACCAGTGCAAAGTGGCATATCATCATTTAGAATTCAAATGAAACCTGGTAGGCCGGTATTTAGATTAAGACGAAATGATGAAGTGATTATTACACTACCTGGAGCATTCAAAATATTAAGTGAAATTGACTACCAAAACCTATTGTACCTCGGAGGAAGTAATTCAAGGGTACCCGTTATGAAAGAGGTGGATTAACTATTTCCTTAATGAAATTTGTATTTTCAGATCATCGGAACAATTCTCAATTTTATGTAATGAAGGTAAATAAATATTCCGTTTTTATTTTTTTGTGGTTTAGTTGTTCATTGTGGTGTTTTTCACAGCTAAAGGTTGAATCTCCGGATGAAAATATAGCTGTTGAGGTCAAAATAGGAGAGAAAATATATTATTCAATATCCTACAAGCAGGAAAGAATAATGGAATTTTCACCATTATCTATAACCATCAATAATAATCAGTTGGGTAAGGAACCTACTGTTGTCAATTCCAGAACAAAAAATATTCATCAAAAATTATACCCGGTGTGGGGAAGTAGAGCAGAGATAGATGACTACTATAATGAATTAATAGTTGATTTTGAGGGTAACTATACAGTGAAGTTTAGAGTTTATAATAAAGGAGTGGCTTATCGATTTGAAACTGATCTCGGAGATGAACCAGTAATTGTAAATAGTGAAGAAGTTGATTTTAGGTTTGAGAAGGGAACTAAAGCCTGGCTTTCTAAAGAGCAAAGCTACGAGACTAATTATGAGGAGACCTCTTTAGACAAACCAGTCGTTGATAGCTTCAATAATTCCATTGATAAGATTTATTTGCCCACATTAGTTCTCCCAAATGAAAAAGTTAAACTTTTAATAACAGAAGCTGATTTACACAATTACCCCAGCCTTTTTTTGCAACAAGGAAACGATAATGAGAATTATTTAAGAGGGACTTTTGAACCCTATGCATTGACAACAAAAAGAGGTGGATACAATGATTATTTTTATCTAACAGAAACGGCAGCTGAGTATATCGCTAAAGTTAATGGCAGGCGTACCTTTCCATGGAGGCTACTAATTATCAGTGAAGATGATAAGGATTTTGTTGATTGTGATCTGGTTTATCAACTTTCATCACCGTCTAAGCTATCAAATACAGATTGGATTAAGCCTGGTAAAGTAGCCTGGGAATGGTGGCATGGAAAAGTAGTGGAAGGAGAAAAATTTATTGGAGGTGTAAATACTAAAACTTATTTATATCATGTGGACTTTGCTGCAAAATATGGATTAGAATATATTCTCATAGATGCAGGTTGGACAGACAAGTATGATTTGACTCAGGTGAACCCGAAGGTCGACATAGAAAAAATCGTTCGTTATGGAAAGGCAAATAATGTAAATGTAATT
>MDTD01115606.1_pt1 | contig 16217 bp, 11 predicted proteins | sample 811221 | NCBI WGS metagenome assembly MDTD01 (sample SAMN05326646, study PRJNA326480) | marine metagenome | isolation source: seawater | place: Pacific Ocean: South West | collected 2011 | reverse complement strand
CGAGCCACTCGTCAGGATATGATTGATCTCAAAAACGCCGACCTGGTCTTATATTCCGGTCTGTTTCTGGAAGGCAAGATGGCAGAAGTCCTCAGTTCCATGGCTGAAAAAGGAAAATCCATTGCAGCTGTGGCCGAAAGCATCCCTCACGATAATCTGCTTGCCTCTCAGGACAATCCAGAGCATCCTGATCCTCACGTCTGGATGGATGTGAAGGGATGGATTGCAGCAACTAAAGCTACCTGCGAAGCTATCAGTACTTATGATCCCGACCACAAAGCAGAATACGAGGCAAACACCGCTGCGTATATCGCCGAACTGGAGAAGCTGGATGCCTACGCCAAATACGCTCTGGCCTCTATTCCAGAAGAGAAGCGTATCATGATCACCGCTCACGACGCCTTCAATTACCTTGGCCGTGCCTATGGGATTGACGTCCAGGGTATTCAAGGTCTCTCGACGGAATCCGAAGCCGGCCTGGGCGACGTCAACAAATTGGTAGAGCTCATTGTCGAACGAAAGATTGATGCCATTTTCGTTGAAACGAGCGTTTCAGACAAGAACGTCCGCGCCCTGATTGAGGGGGCAGGTGCGCGTGGTCAAAAAGTGGTCATTGGTGGCTCTCTCTTCTCCGATGCCATGGGAACCAAAGGCACCTACGAAGGGACCTATATCGGTATGATTGATCACAACGTCACGACCATCGCCCGAGCTCTTGGAGGTACCGCACCCGAAAAAGGCATGCAGGGCAAACTCACGATGGAAATGGCAAAATGACAACGAGCAGTTCTCAGTCAACCATGCCTGCAAGCCAGACGGTCAATCCTACACCGGCAGAGCGAGACAAGTCACCGCTTTTTATTCACGACCTGACTGTGGCCTACCATCGCAAACCCGTTTTATGGGACGTTGATTTTCTGGCGCCGGAAGGCAGGCTGATTGGTATCATGGGGCCTAATGGTGCTGGGAAAAGTACCCTGATCAAGGCAACTCTTGATCTTATCCCCCGTGCATCCGGTAAAGTTCTGGTTTATGGCAAGCCCTATCAAAAGCAACGCCACCTGGTGGGTTATGTCCCCCAGCGTGAAAGTGTCGATTGGGACTTCCCCGTCAGTGCACTTGATGTTGTGGCCATGGGTCTTTATGGCAAAATCGGGTGGTTCGGTCGTGTCAAGCAGACACATCGTCACAAAGCGCTGGAAGCTCTGGACCGCATTGGCATGGCTGACTATGCCGATCGTCAGATCAGCCAACTTTCCGGGGGTCAGCAGCAACGGGTATTTCTGGCACGAGCTTTGGTGCAGAATGCCGACCTTTACTTCATGGATGAGCCCTTTGTTGGCGTTGATGCCGCAACAGAGCGCGCCATCATCACCTTGCTACAGGAACTACGTTCTGCAGGAAAGACCGTGTTGGTAGTGCATCATGACCTACAGACCGCACCTGAATATTTTGATCACCTGATTCTGATGAATATGCGTATTGTGGCCACCGGACCGACTGATGAGATCTTCAACCGCGAGAATCTCGTCAAAACCTATGGTGGTCGCCTTACCCTGCTGGATGCCGCATTTGAAGCTATCCGTCAACGCCGTTGAAGCTTATGTCTCTGAAACCCGTCAGCATCATGTTTTCTGCTCTGATACTCTGCCCGTTTATGGCTTCCGCAGGTGATCTGGGCTCTTTCTTTACCTACAATACGCGAGTCGTACTCATCGGTGCAGCTTTACTCGGTATCGCCTGCGGCTTGATCGGCACCTTCATGTTACTGCGCAAACGCTCTCTGATGGGGGATGCAATCAGTCATGCGACCTTGCCGGGCATTTGTCTGGCTTTTCTGATCATGGCATCATTTGGCGGTACCGGTAAATGGTTACCCGGCCTCTTGATTGGAGCTGCCCTGACTGGTCTGCTGGGAATGTTTACGGTTTCCCTGATCAAGGAGTACACCCGCATTAAAGCAGATGCGGCTTTAGGAATCGTACTCAGTGTCTACTTCGGCCTTGGAACATCCCTCCTGACGCTGACAACTGCACATCCTAAAGCCAGTGCCGCCGGACTTGAGACTTTTATCTACGGCAAAACAGCATCTATGCTGCTATCCGATGCTTACCTCATTGCGGGGACAGCCGCAGCTATCCTGCTGGCATGTATCCTTTTGTCCAAAGAATTCACCGTCCTCTGCTTTGATCAGGGTTATGCAAAATCTCAGGGTTGGCCGGTCATGTTTCTGGATGCACTGTTGATGGCACTGGTAGTTCTGGTCACCGTGATTGGACTGCAGGCGGTTGGCTTGATCCTGATCATCGCACTCCTTATCATTCCCCCTGCTGCTGCCCGATTCTGGACGGATCGCCTGCAGACTATGGTTCTGGTATCATCGGTTATTGGTGGCATCAGCTGTCTGGTGGGTGCTGGTCTCAGCAATCTGGCCAGCAGTTTGCCGGCAGGAGCAATTATAGTCCTGACAACAGCAGTCTTCTTTGGGCTCAGCATGTTGTTTGGCAAGCAACATGGTATCGTCATTCGTAAAGTTCTGCATCGACAGCTCAACCGCAAAGTTGCCCGGCAACATCTCCTGCGCGCAATCTATGAAATCTGGGAAGAGCAGCATACAACCAGCAGCATTGAAGCCAGCTGGGAACAGTTGGCGAACGAGCGTTCCTGGTCGGCAAGATCACTCCGGCGACTCCTGAACGGCGCCAAGGCGAGGGATCTGATCACGATGCCAGCCAATAACCGCTATGCTCTGACAGTTACTGGCCAGGAAGAAGCCAGGCGACTGGTGCACAACCACCGTCTCTGGGAACTCTACCTTATCCATTACGCAGATGTTGCCACCAGCCGTGTTGATCGTGATGCCGATGAGATTGAACATGTGCTTGGGCCGGAACTGGTCACAGAACTCGAAAATCGACTCAAGGATGCCTTGGCAGACATTGAACAACCAGCACTGGCTGCATTGCCAAATGTACATGCGGGTAATACCAGGAAGGAGACGGCATCATGAATTTTGCAAATGTCTCCCTGATGTGGGATGTCGGCACCGACAATTGGATCATTATTACCGGTATCCTCAGTGCCATGGCCTGTGCTGTGCTTGGAAACTTTCTGCTATTGCGTCGCATGAGCATGATGGGCGATGCTATCAGCCATGCCGTTCTTCCCGGTCTGGTGATGGCGTTCATGATTACCCATTCACGATCAGGTATGGGCATGCTGGTAGGCGCAGCTCTGGTTGGCATTTTGACGGCACTCTTTACCCAGACCGTCCATAAATGGGGCCAAGTCGAAGAAAGTGCAGCGATGGGGGTAGTCTTTACCTCGCTCTTTGCCCTGGGTCTCATCCTTATCCGGCAAGTCGATGATGTCGATCTCGATCCCAGTTGCGTCCTCTATGGTGCCATCGAGCTGGTAACCGGTCAGACTTGGGTGATTGCCAGCCATGAAATCCCCAAGGCCGCCATCGTTTCCGGCGGAGTACTGATCATCAACCTCATTTTTGTTATCGTGCTCTTTAAAGAACTCCGCATCACCTCCTTTGATCCGGCGTTAGCCACGACCATGGGGATCAATTCGACCTTCATGCACTACGCCCTGATGACTCTGGTGGCTGTCACGACTGTCGCCTGTTTCGAAGCAGTCGGCAGTATTCTGGTGATTGCTATGCTAATCGTCCCTGCTGCTGCGGCTCATTTGTTGACCAACCGCCTCTGGGCCATGATCCTGATCAGCATGATCATCGCCGCACTGGGTGCAGCCCTCGGACATCTCAGCGCCATCATTCTGCCACAACTCGTCGGATTCCGTGGAGGCACCACCACTGCTGGCATGATGGCGGTAGCAGTCGGCGCGATCTTTCTGGTAGCCCTCCTCTTTGCTCCAGAGCAGGGCATCCTCAGCAAACTCCTGACCCGGTTCAAACTGACTCTGCAAACGGTAATCGAAGATATGCTCGGTATCCTTTATCGCCATGAAGAGAAAGCAGAAGAGGAACCTCGACAAGGCCTGAAATTAGGACAGATCGCCGAGCAACTGGGTGAAACGGGTACGGGTCATATCTGGCTTAAAATCGCCAGATTCGCCATGCTCAGACGCAGGTTGGCAAAGCTTGCATCGGACGGCAGCCTCCTGCTTGAAATGAATGGCCGGAAACGGGCAGCAAAATTGATTCGTTCTCACCGTCTGTGGGAAAGCTATGGCAGCTTGCGCGCACAGATGACCGACCACGAACAGCATGTTGCCGCTCACGCACTTGAACATCTTGATGATGCCAAAACTCAGGCCATCCTCGAAGACATGATCCGCAACGATACAGATCCCCAGGGCAAGCAGATCCCAGACCCGGAATAAATGTGCCAAAGGCAGCTTGTCATGGTTCCATTAGATAGAGTTGGTGATCTATCGCTTAGACGACGCCCTGATCGAGCATGGCATCAGCGACTTTACGGAAGCCCGCGATATTAGCACCAGCGACGTAATTGCCTTTGGTAGCATATTCCTCGGCAGCATCTGCGGCATTGTCATGGATGTCTTTCATGATGCGTTTGAGCCGGTCATCGACTTCTTCTGAGGTCCAGGCCAACCGCATCGCATTTTGAGCCATCTCAAGACCGGAAACCGCGACCCCACCGGCATTTGCGGCTTTGCCGGGACCGAGCAGGACGTCATGCTCAAGGAAAAGCTCAATCGCATCCGGTTCGCTGGGCATGTTTGCTCCTTCCGAAACCAGACAACAACCATTTTCGATCAGCAGCTTTGCATCTGCGGCGTTGATCTCATTCTGGGTAGCGCATGGGAACGCACATTCGCACTTGACCGACCAGGGTCGTGCATCTGCAGTAAAGGTCGCGCCTTTGAATTTATCCACATATTCTCTGATACGTCCGCGCTCGAAGTTTTTGAGCTTGCGAATGTAGTTCAGCTTCTCCTTGTCAAAGCCATCGGGATCATGGATGAATCCGCCTGAGTCCGACATGGTAACGACTTTTGCCCCCAGATCCAGAAGCTTAGCAGTCAGGTTCTGAGCGACATTACCGCTGCCCGAAACCGTACAGGTCTTGCCCTGGAAATCTTCATCACGGGTTCCAAGCATGGCCTGAGCAAAGTAGACGCAACCATAGCCTGTGGCCTCTGGCCGAATCATGGACCCGCCCCAATCAGGAGCCTTGCCGGTCAAGACCCCCGTGAATTCATTACGCAAACGCTTATACTGGCCAAAAAGATACCCAACTTCCCGTTTGCCGACACCAATATCACCTGCCGGTACATCCGTCTGAGCCCCAATGTGCGTGCTGAGTTCGGTCATAAAGCTCTGACAGAATCGCATAACCTCGCCATCCGATTTGCCATGGGGATCGAAATCCGAACCGCCTTTACCGCTGCCGAGTTGGAGCGTGGTCAGACTGTTTTTGAAAGTCTGTTCAAAGGCGAGGAATTTCAGAATCGACAGATTGACCGAGGCATGAAAGCGTAATCCCCCCTTATACGGCCCCAGCGCGCTGCTGAACTGCACACGAACGCCCCGATTAACCCGCACCGTTCCGCTGTCATCGACCCAGGGGACTCGGAATGAAATAACGCGTTCTGGCTCGACCAGTCGTTCAAGAATCCGGGCATCGCGATATTCAGGATGTTCGTCCAGAACGGGTTGCAGAGTGGTGAGAACTTCTTCGACAGCCTGGAGAAATTCCTTTTCGTGCGGATCGCGTTTCCGAACGCATTCCAGGACATCATTCGCATAGCTCATCTCACACCTCCGTATGTATTGCTTGCCAGACGACTCTTGAAGAACCCATAGTATACCTATACTCGACATTGCAAGACAATCGCAACCCCTGAGCGAAACGAGGGTGCTATTATGGTTCGAAAAGAATTGCCGGAACCCCCTATCAGCAGCGGTATGAAAGGCATGGATACCATGCTCGAATATCTTCGCCCCGGTGATAATACGGTTTTCGTTGTCGATGACATGTCGGACTTTACGCCTTTTACCAATTCTATTGTCAAAGCTGCCGAAGAGCAAAGTATCCCGATCATCTACTTTCGCTTTGCGGACCATCTGGAACCCATCTGCCAGGGAAAGTATGTCAACACGGTGGAACTGAACCCGGAAGATGGTTTTGAGGGCTTTGTCGCGGCCATCATGGAGCTGGTGGAAGAACACGGCATCCCGACGATTTACGTCTTTGACTGCCTGTCCGAACTGGCAGTCGACTGGTGCAGCGACCAGATGCTGGGCAACTTCTTCCGCCTCATCTGCCCGGCCTTGAATGATAAAGGGGCTACGTCATACTTTGCCATGCTGCGCAACCGCCACATGGAACGGACCGTGGCCTACGTCAATGATGCAGCTCAGATCATCCTCCAGGTTTATTGCTGCAATGAACAGCTATTTGTACAGCCAACCAAAGCAAAACATCGATATTCCTCGACTATCTTCCTGTTGCACCGGTGCAGAGAAGATGATTTTGCCCCGGTAACCAACAGCTCTCTGCTCACAGAAATACTGTCTGACCTGCCGCACAGTTGGTTGGAATTTGCCATGCACCGTCCTGGCATCTGGCGTCGTACCGTGACCCACGCCCAGGAGGTGATGACCGCCGTGAAAGCCGGACGACTGACTCATCGGGAATCAGACGACTGCTTCATGCGGCTGGTACGAATGGCTCTGACCCGGGATGATCACTACATCAGCATGGTCAGACGCTATTTCGATCTGGATGATCTGGTCAGTATTCTCTCAAGAATGATCGGCAGCGGGCTTATCGGCGGTAAGGCACTGGGCATGTTGCTGGCACGAAAGGTCTTGACCAGAACAAACCGCACCTGGAAAGATAAGCTGGAACTGCATGACTCCTTTTTTGTCGGGGCCGATGTCTTTTATACCTTTATCATTCAAAACGATTGCTGGTGGCCGAGGAAGGCACGTCAGGAGCATGATGATGACGATACACGGGCCGAAACCATCCGTCATCGCATGGAAGTTGGTGATTTCCCCGAATACCTGATCAATCAGTTTCGTGAAATGTTGGTTTACTTCGGACAGTCACCGATTATCGTGCGCTCCAGCAGTGTACTTGAGGATGCCTATGGCAACGCTTTTTCTGGAAAATATGAGAGTGTTTTCTGCCCCAATCAGGGCTCATTGCGTACCCGTTTGAAGGCATTTCTTGATGCAGTCCGAACGATCTACGCCAGTGCCATGAGCCCGGACGCAATCTCGTATCGCCAACATCGCGGGCTCCTCGACAATGAGGAGCAGATGGCCCTGCTGGTGCAGCGAGTCAGCGGCAGTGCCTACGGGTCACTTTTTTTCCCTCATGTGGCTGGTGTAGGCTATTCGTACAACCCTTTCGTCTGGCATGAAAAAATCGATCCCAAGGCTGGTTGCCTGAGGCTTGTCTGTGGCCTTGGCACACGGGCCGTTGATAGGTTGGAAAACGACTACACCCGTCTGGTGGCACTGAATGTGCCAACCTTACGCCAGGAAAAAACCTCCAGTGATATCCGAGCCCACAGCCAACGTAGAATGGATGTCCTGGATCTGCAGGAAAATACGCTGACCAGTCTGCTTGCAGAAGACATTCTTCCAGATGCTTCAGATCTGCCAGCGGGTATGGTTGCCACTCGTGATCGTCAGCTTGAACGCGAAGCGCGGCAACAGGGGATAGATATCTATCCATGGATTCTGACCATGAACGGACTCCTCAACCATACGGACTTCCCTGAAACCATTCGTGAGATGATGAGTAAGCTGGAAGACGTCTACCAGAATCCGGTGGATATTGAATTTGCGCTCAACTTTACCGGCCCGGAGACCTATCGCATTAATCTGTTGCAATGTCGCCCTTTTCAGATCAGTGTCGGTCACGAGGAAGAAAATGGCACAAACTTTCTAAGTCGGAGTACATCGGATCAAAGCCTGCTGCTTCACAGCTCCGGTCCCATACTCGGACAAAGTCGACGGGTTCAAGTCGATTATGTGGTTCTTGTATCACCCGAAAAATATGCAGCCCTTCCTGACCAGAAAAAACATCAGATGGCGCGCCTCATTGGGGATGTCCATCGACACAAAAGTCTACAAAATGCTACCATTCTGCTGATTGGTCCCGGACGCTGGGGGACGACAACGCCGGCATTTGGTGTACCCGTTGCCTTCCAGGAAATCCACAACGTCTCGATTCTGTGTGAAGTGGCGGTCATGCATGAAGGACTGGTGCCGGATATTTCTCTGGGTACTCATTTTTTTAATGACATGGTAGAGCTCAATATGCTTTATCTTGCCATTTTCCCGGATAAAGAACGGGACCGGCTCGATCTTGGTTCCCTTCTGGCCATGCAAAATGCCTTGAGCGACCTGGTTCCAGCAGAGCAGGCAAAAAGCTGGGCTGACGAATTGAGGGTAATTGATCTTTCCCGCGAAAACCGACATCTGACCCTTGAAGCAGATGCAGTCACCCAACGCGCGATTGGTTATTTCACCTCGAATTGACCTGCATTCTGAATCACCACCATTGTAACCCGCCAACAGCGAATTACTGTTGACAATGGTCAACTCAGCACACATCATCTAACTGGTACGTGCCTTTCCCGCCATGACGACATACTCTCACGAAGACCCGGCTCCCACTTTTGACCTCAATCTGTGCATGAGGTTTTCCCTGGCACCCGATGGGCGTTTCATCCAGGTAAACCAGGCTGCTCTGGAGTGGTTTGGGCTGACACCAGAAACCATGCAGAGCGCAACCTTTCTTCGCTATTTCCCCACGGAAAAAGCAGGTTCGTCATTTCTCATGTTGGCCTCAGGGAGCGGAGTTCTGAGCAAGCACCCACTTCAGCTCAAACGCAAAGGAGTTGAAGAAACCCATGTTGTGATTTCCATGCAGGCAAACCGGCCCCATGAAAGGCCAGAAGTAACCCGTTACGACGTGGAAATGCTGGATGTAACCGATCTGAGGTTGGCAGAACAACAGGCGAACCGGCTGCAGAAAATGGCAACGATCGGAGAGGTGACCAGTGGCATTGCCCATGACTTCAATAACCTGCTTGCAATCATTACAGGCTATTCGGAAATCATCCTCAGCGAACACCCCGAAAATCCGAAACTGACAGGTCTTATTCAGGAGATTGCCCGTGCCGGGGAGCGGGGAGCCTCACTCATCAAGCAGATCCTGTCCTTCAGTCGCCAGCAAAAACGTCAGGCCACCAGACAAATCGTCCAACCGGCGGTGGTACTGGAGGACCTTCGCAAAACTTTCGCCCGGCTATGTAGCGAGCGCGCCAAGTTTCAATTGGGTTCCATAAATCATGACCTTTATACAAAAACTGACCGTGCACAACTGGAACAGGTTCTGCTTAATCTGCTGATCAATAGTTTGGATGCTCTTCCCCCGGTTGGTGGTGAGATCTGCATGGGGTGCACCGTAGCAGAGCTCAAATCACCCGAAACATTTCCTCAGGCGACAATCCCCCCGGGACGCTATGCTTTAATCACGGTTGAGGATAACGGTTGCGGAATCGTGGCGGAAAACCTGAACCGCATTTTTGAACCTTTCTTTACAACCAAGAAACAGGGGGAAGGCACCGGTATCGGTCTGGCAAGCAGCAGCAAGCTCATTCGGGAAAACAGTGGCTACCTTGTCCTTGAGAGCGAAATTGGCCAGGGCACCACTGTCAATATTTACCTGCCACTTGTCCGTCGTCAGCAGATAGTTCAGGAAAAGAAACCTGCCAACCTGAAAAAAGCGCCAGGAGTCTACCGGATACTGGTAGTCGAAGACGACCGTCATGTACTTCAAGTCATCAAAGTCACGCTGGAAAGCTGTGGCTACAAAGTCACAGTCGCAGGAGATGCAGCTACCGCAAAAGATAAAATGATGCAGCTCAAAGATGAGCGAATTGACCTGCTGCTCTGCGATATCGTCCTGCCTGATAAGCATGGCCCCGAACTTGCCGGTGAACTGGTGCAGGTTCAGCCTGGTATGCTGGTCATCTTTATGTCGGGATATATAGATCGCGCTGCTGAGCGATATGGTCTGACCAGCGAGCACTCCAATTTCCTGCCAAAGCCTTTTACGCTTAATGACCTGGCCGGCAAGATTCACGACACCCTTGATCAATCTTCCATCATCTAGGCTGCATGTTCACGGGCATATATGGCATCCAATCCTTACGCAAAGCTTAAACAAAATGGCACCCGATGTCTTTACCATCGGGACTTACTCGACTATGAACAGGCAACTGCTCTTCTGGCAAAAGGGCCGGAAGGACTGCTCGAAGGCTCGGCTGAGATTTATCGGACCTCAAATGCGGTATCATTCCGGGCGTCACTAGATGACCGATCAGTATTCATCAAAGAGCTTCGTCCGAGACAGGGTCATAAACGACTGGCCGATCTCTTAACGCCTGCAACCTTTCGCAATGTCAAAGCAGCCCGAAACCTCCAGAATAAAGGCTTCCAGACACCAGTCCCAATCATGGCAACCAGTTTTAGTACATCTGGAGGTATACGCGAATTTCTCATCACCGAGTATCTGCACACGGCCAAAGACCTGGACCAACTTGTCGCGACTACCAAGCCACAGAAGCTGAAGGTAATCCTGCCGGTTCTTGCCCGGACACTGTGTCGCTTCCATGCAAAGGGGTTTTATTCCCGCCACCTGCGTTCTGGAAATATCATGGTCGACCTTAAAGGAGATGACCCCGCCATCTGGTTTATTGATCTTGATCGCATGACCCGTTCGAAAATGAAAGGAACCAGCCGCTTCCTCAGTACTATTTCCAGAGCCTATGCCGACATCTATCCGGAATTGCCCGACCGTGATCGTTCATTTCTGCTGGCGATCACCTTTGATTCGGCCCTGAAACGCAATATCTATCACGAACCCAGGCAGCAGGATGCGTTCACCAAAAAGGTCATCAAGCAGATCAAAGCCCGAAATCCTGGCGCTAAATTCTAAGCAGGTTCAGACTGAATCCAGATACAACTTCAACTGCTTTTCGTCACACTTCAGAACTTCACGAATACGCTTAAGCTCATTGATGACGCGTGACCCATCCTTTTCACTGAGCGTCTCTTCAAGATCCGTGATATAAGGCACATCTTCCTCTGTACCTATTTCTTCACTGAAAATGCGCACATTTCGAGTGTGCAGCATAGCACTCTCCCAATCGCCATTCTCGCATGCATCTTCAATGTGAGACAACGACTTTTCACAACGATCAAGATGTAGATCTATCAATTGGCTGAGAAGCGGCTTGCCTCCAATAGCATGCAACCTCGACAATACCCGCGTATTCACTCTGTGATTCCTCGTGATCGATTCTTCTTTCTGCATAAAATAGGCGATGCATGTTTATTATTCCGGGATCCGAAAACACAAGAGCACATCGGGTGCCAAAGAGAAAAACGCTTCTGTTTTACCCTCAAAATAATCAAGGATATATATCAGCCGTCAACTAAAGTTACCCGACCTTATCCCACCTCAGGTAAAAGCGTTAACAAGAGTTTACCAACAGGAATCAGACAGTAAGACCCCTTTAAAATAAAAATGACGATCCCGTAAGATCGCCCAGGCTGACAGTCAGATAAATTGGAGGCGTCGAGCGGAGTCGAACCGCTGTACGAGGTTTTGCAGACCTCTGCCTGACCACTCGGCCACGACGCCCATACATCCTTGATTTCAGGAAGGCGTTACAAGTATCACGACCAGCAACATCGTGCAACGGCAATACACAAAAAAAGTATCATCATTGGCGATGCGATTCTGGTCTAGGGTGCTGCCGCTCTGCATTTCTATCGACACTCCTTCTTGCATGGTCAACGCCTTACGACTACTTTACCCATCAGGGCAACCTAATTCCTTCAGAACACCATATGCGATCTTCCCTCTCGAAACGCGCACTTGGATAAGTCTTGTTTGTCTATGTGCTGGCTGTTTACACATATAGCCTGGAGCCTACATGAGCATACGCGTTGCCTTGAATCACAAGACGACTTATTATTACAACCGTCCCGTCAAACTTGGACCACAGGTCGTTCGCCTGCGTCCAGCGCCGCACTGTAGAACCCCGGTAGAAAGCTATTCGCTCCGCGTCACCCCCGGAGATCACTTCTGCAACTGGCAACAGGACCCGCACGGTAATTACCAGGCAAGATATGTCTTCCCTGAGAAGACCAGCAAGCTTGAGGTGGAAATTGATCTGATCGCCGATATGACGGTAATCAACCCGTTCGATTTCTTCGTCGAAGAGGCCGCCAAAGAATATCCGTTTGCTTACAACGAAGGTCTGGCTCATGACCTTAAACCCTTTCTCGCGGTTCCGACTGCAGGACCAAAGCTTGCGAAACTGCTGGACGGCATCGACCGATCCAAGCAGGATACAGTAGGCTTGCTGACCTCGCTGAATATGCAGCTTCAGCAGATGATTGCCTATACCATTCGGATGGAACCCGGCGTGCAGACACCGGAAGAAACCCTGACCAAAGCCAGCGGTTCCTGTCGGGACAGCGGCTGGTTGCTGGTGCACATTCTGCGGCATCTTGGCATTGCGGCCCGATTTGTCTCTGGTTATCTCATTCAGCTTAAACCTGATGTCAAATCTCTTGATGGCCCGTCGGGTACAGATGTCGACTTTACCGATCTCCATGCCTGGGCAGAAGCGTTTATACCCGGTGCTGGCTGGATTGGCCTTGATCCAACCTCCGGCTTGCTTGCTGGAGAAGGACACCTTCCACTTGCCTGCACCCCGGAACCCACCACAGCAGCGCCTATCACCGGACTGGTTGATCCCTGCGAAGTGACATTCGATTTCAAGATGAAGGTCACCCGCATTCACGAAGATCCCCGCGTTACCAAACCTTATACAGACCAGCAGTGGCAGGCCATTGAAAAGCTCGGGCATGAGTTGGATGAACGACTTCAGGCCGATGATGTGCGCCTGACTATGGGGGGAGAGCCCACCTTTGTTTCCATTGATGATATGGATGGCGAGGAGTGGAATTCTGCCGCAGTGGGCCCGGCAAAATACAAACTCAGCAGCCAGCTTATCAAGCGATTGCGTACCCAGTTTGCACCTGGTGCTCTGCTTCACTACGGCCAGGGAAAATGGTATCCGGGTGAATCATTGCCACGCTGGGCGATGGCTTGCTATTGGCGCAAGGATGGTCAGCCAATCTGGGAAGATGCCTCCCTGATTGCCGATGAAACCGTCAATTATGGTTACGGTCATGAAGATGCCCAACTGTTTATCAAGACTCTGACGGCAACTCTTGGGGTAAAATCCCGCTATATCCAGCCGCTTTATGAAGACGTCTTTCACTACCTCTGGAAAGAAGACCGTCTGCCGCTGAATGTCGATCCTGCCGACCCGAAACTGGACGACCCGGAAGAACGCGCCCGCATGATGCGCGTCTTCGAACATGGGCTCTCTGCACCCACAGGATATGTCCTGCCGTTGATGCGCCAGTGGTGGCAGAGCCAGGCCAGTGCCAGTAAGTGGACCAGCGGTCCCTGGCCCTGCCGTGCTAAACATCTTTATCTGCTGCCGGGTGATTCTCCTGTAGGTTTGCGATTGCCTCTGGATTCGCTTCCCTTTGTTTCAGGGGGAGCTCCTTCCATCATCCCAATGGATCCGTCTATCCCCAGAGGCCCACTGCCTGACCGAACATCTTTCCAGCAGCACATGAGTGTCACCCCTGAGCAGAATGGACAGGCTGTTTCAGAGCAAATTCTGATGACAAAGAAAGAGGCCAAAGCCGAAGCCGCGGCCATGGAACTGGCGGGAGAGGACACCGCAGGTATGCAGGTGCGCACTGCTCTCTGCGTTGAACCTCGTAATGGCTGCCTGCGCATCTTTATGCCACCCGTCGAACGCTTGGAAGACTATCTGGAACTGGCTGCAGCTGTCGAAGCAACAGCTGCGAAGCTAAAGAAGAAAGTAGTGGTGGAAGGCTACCTGCCACCGAAAGATGATCGTCTCAATGTACTCAAAGTGACTCCCGACCCCGGGGTTATCGAAGTCAATGTGCATCCATCAAAGAGCTGGGATGAGCTGGTCACCATCACGACTGACCTTTACGAACAGGCCCGACTCTCCAGACTTGGTACCGAAAAATTTGACCTTGATGGCAAACATACGGGAACCGGTGGTGGTAATCACGTGGTCCTCGGCGGAGAAACCGTGGCCGACAGCCCCTTCCTGCGTCGACCGGATCTACTGCGCAGCTTCGTCAACTACTGGAATAATCATCCATCACTCTCTTACCTTTTCAGCGGTCGCTTTATCGGACCGACCAGTCAGGCCCCACGCCTGGATGAAGGCCGTCGCGATGCGCTGTATGAAATGGAGATTGCATTCGGACTGGTCCCGAAGCGCGATGAAAGCTGCCCTCCATGGCTGGTGGATCGCATTTTCCGCAACCTGCTGGTAGACCTCACCGGCAATACCCATCGAGCCGAATTCTGCATTGACAAACTCTACTCTCCAGACTCGTCATCGGGACGTCTTGGCCTCGTGGAACTCCGCGCCTTGGAAATGCCGCCGCATGCTCAGATGAGCCTGACCCAGCAATTGCTGATCCGCGCTCTGGTCTCCTGGTTCTGGCGTCAACCTTACTGGCAGAAGCTGATGGACTGGAGTACCTCACTTCATGATCGCTATATGCTGCCTTACTTCACGAAACTCGACTTCATGGATGTTCTCGACGACCTCAAACGGGCTGATATCCCCATGCAGCCGGACTGGTTTGATGCCCATTTCGAATTCCGCTTCCCACAGGTCGGCACGATTACCCGCAATGGCATTACCCTGGAGCTTCGCCATGCCATAGAACCATGGTACGTCCTGGGCGAGGAACCTGCTGGTGGAGGAACCGTCCGCTTCGTTGACTCATCCGTCGAACGCCTGCAGGTCAAAGTAACCGGGCTGACCGATGACCGGCATGTGGTGACGGTTAACGGCAGACGTCTGCCTCTTTGCCCGACAGGTGTGCAAGGTGAATATGTTGCCGGAGTCCGCTATCGAGCCTGGCAGCCAGCCAGTTGCCTGCATCCGACGATTCGGGTGCATACCCCATTGACATTTGACATTCTGGATGCCTGGCATGGGCGTTCTATCGGAGGCTGTCGTTACCACGTCGCCCATCCTGCTGGACGCAACTATGAGACCTTCCCTGTCAATGCCCTGGAGGCAGAAGCCCGGCGCGTTGCCAGGTTTGAACCCATGGGACATACCCCGGCTGAGGTCTACATCCCCCCTGCCGAACTCAACCCGCAATTCCCCATCACTCTGGACCTGCGGCGTTAGAATTCACATGCATAGCTATGAAATAAGAGCATAAGCCTGCGTCTTGATTTGCGCGAGAACGGCAGCATCATCACGCATGCCCCGGGCAAGGTTCAGACCACCAGTTAATAGCGCCAGCAATGCCCAGGCAATCGATTCAGACTCACGTTCATTTTCTCTTTCAATTCCAGATGCAACCAACTTGATGATTACCGGCATTTTTTCACGATAAATATGACAGGCGCTGGCACCAACTCGGGGTAATTCAGTAGTCATGCTGGCCAGCGCACATCCACATTCACGATCTGCTGCATGCTTTGGGCTTAGATAAAACTCAATAAATGCATGCAGCCACTTGGTGCCGTGCTCTTTCTGTAGCTGTGGAATCGTTTCAAGAACTTCGTCCAGGCCATTGATCAAAGCGGTTTCAAATGCTGCTTTCTTGGAACCGAGATGTGCGTAAAATGCGCCAGAGGTAACCCCTGCTGATTTTGCCAGCGTATCGACCCCAATTCCTGCGAAGCCATGCTTGCGAAATCCACGCCCGACTGACGCAATAATGCGACGATTCGTTTCCTCTGGTGAAATGCCCTTGTGCTTCATAGCGCCCTTTCAAATACTGATCGTTATTTTACAAGCATAGTAGACCGATTCAAGATGATCTACCTCATGGGGAGCTTATCATCAGGATAACCATTTCAGTCCAATCTCCCCTCCCGATTAAAATTTCGTTATTCAGGCTTGTAAAATAACGACCGCTATTTATTTATATAACGATCCCTATTTAACGGGGGATAAAAATCTCTCACCAATTCATAAGGAGAAATCCACATGAAATCGACATTCTGGTTACACATGACCCGAAATCTTGTTCTGGGAATACTCATTTCAGGACTACTGAGACTGCACGCTGGAACCGAAACAGACGT
>MDTD01022855.1_pt1 | contig 16218 bp, 10 predicted proteins | sample 811221 | NCBI WGS metagenome assembly MDTD01 (sample SAMN05326646, study PRJNA326480) | marine metagenome | isolation source: seawater | place: Pacific Ocean: South West | collected 2011 | reverse complement strand
TGAAAAGTTAGAACGAAGATTGATACAACAAGAAAAAGCCCTTGCTGGGTTTCATTCTAAAGTCGAAAAGCAGCAAAACATCGGCCACCAAATTACTGAGAACTACACGCATGTTGATGATGTGCTAAAACAAATGAATGAAGCCATAGCGAAAAAAGGATTTGAAACTATTAAAGAAGAAATAAAAGGAGTTACGTGGGTTGAATCTCTTGATTCTGTGAATTCAAAAGTTGAAATTTTCCTGCCAAATGAGGATCACCAACCTGGAAAGAAGGTCTGGTTACACCTTGACTTGAACGTTCATCAAAACGCCAAGGAATATTTTGAGGTTGGACGAAAACAAAAAGACAAGATTACAGGAGCGAAGCAAGCCATTGAAGCGACAAAAATCGCTCTGAAAAAAGCAAGGAAAAAGGAGCTTACATCCCAACAATCTGGGAAATTAAATCTAAGAAAAAGAACAAAAAAATTCTGGTTTGAAAATCATCGTTGGGCAATCATAGGCGGTCACTTGCTGGTCGGTGGGAAAGACGCAAGAGGTAATGATAACGTTGTGAAAAAACATCTCAAAAAAGAGGACAGATACCTTCATGCCGACCTACATGGTGCTCCGTCATGTGTATTGAAAAATCAAACCGGTTTTGAGTTAGAATCTCGAACAACACATACCAGTACACAAGTTATCCCTTCTTTCAAGATCATAGATAAAATGTCGAGTGAAATTGATGATTCGTTGACGCTCAAAGCAGCCTCACTTGCATTGGCGTGGTCGCGTTCTTGGAATGCTGGAGGAGCGCATGGAACCGTCTACTGGGTGAAACCTGGTCAGGTCTCAAAAACAGCTGAAACAGGAGAATTTATCGGAAAAGGAGCCTTCATTATTAGAGGGGAAAGAACGTGGTTTCGAAACCTGAATCTAGAGATTGGACTGGGATTAATTTCAATCAACGGCGTGCCTCTATTAGCAAGTTCGACCGCTGAAGAAATAAGAGAAATCGCACAAAGATATGTCGTAATCAGGCCTGGGACTATCAAAAAAGATCAATTCGCAAATAAATTGTATAAAGCGACAGGTCTCTCTACTGATGAAATTCTTTCCGTGCTTCCCGGTAATGTCGAGTTAGTTGAGGATGGAAATATGTTTCAATTCGAGGCAGAAAAATGAGGGACTTATGGAACCAAAGATTCGCTCAGGACGGATGGGCATATGGAAAGAGGCCGAATGCATATCTTAAATCCTGTATCGAAAAACTAACGCCTACACTGGCATGTTTTCCAGCAGATGGAGAAGGAAGGAATGCTGTCTGGGCGGCATCAAAAGGATGGAAATGTATGGTATTTGATTATGCTGAAGAGGGTGCAAAAAAATGTAAAATCTTGGCTGAGGAAAAAAATGTTCATGTAAAATATATAGTTGAAGACCTCCAATCTATAGAATTAGAAGTAACGGATCTGATCGCCTGTTCGTGGTTTCATACACCACCTGAAGTGAGGAAAATACACATGCCTAGAATTCTTCATTCACTGAGAGTTGGTGGTCACTTTATCATGGAAGGATATCACAAAAATCAATTAGGGAAAAAAAGTGGAGGACCTCAAAATTTTGACCTTCTCTTTGACTTGGATGAAGTCTTATCGGAACTGAGAGGAGATTTGGCTCCGCAAATGGAAGTCATTGAGGCATGTGTCACTGAGTGTGTCCTCGATGAATCCGAATTACATCGAGGTCTTGCATCTGTAGTTCGCATATGGCTTAAGCGGACCGGATGAGCATAGCGACTGCATTTCCTCCACCAAGACAGAGAGTCACGATGCCTGTTTTAGCGCCTTTCCTTTTCATGACTCCAAGCATGGTGATCAAACAGCGTGTTCCGCTACTTCCCAATGGATGCCCGATAGATACTGCACCCCCGTGTTGATTCAATTTATCTCTCGGAATTTGTAATGATTTAGCAACTGCACAAGAGGCTGCTGCAAATGCTTCATTGTGTTCATATACATCAACGTCATCTACCTTCATTTTATTTCGCTGAAGCAGATTTTGTACAGCAGGTATGGGGGCAGCCATAACGCGAGATGGCTCAACACCACTTGTCACATAATCTTGGACATAAGCAATAGGTTCCCAACCTTGTTCTTTTGCAAATGGTAGGCTTGTGACTAATACACAGGAAGCCCCATCATTCAATGTTGACGCATTTCCAGCGGTAACTCGACCTCCCTCTTGGAAAACTGGTTTCAGCCCAGATAAACCCTCCAATGTTGAGTGAGGCCTTATTCCTTCATCCTTGGTTAAGATATTCCCATCCGGTAATTCAATCGGGAATGTCTCCCAATCAAACCAACCTTTTTCCCATGCATGACTCGCCTTGAGTTGAGATTGCAGAGCAAACTCGTCGGCAGTTTCCCTAGAGATATCATATTCTTCTGAAACTATTTCACCAGTATTTCCCATATGGATGTCATTGTAAACATCCCATAGGCCATCATGAACCATGCTGCTTTTGGCTTCTTCCTGGCCTTGGATAAGCAATTTTGGAGCATTTGTCATGCTTTCCATCCCACCGGCAATAATACAAGAATACTCACCAGACCGTATTGCATTTGCGGCGAGCATCACCGCTTTGAGCGAAGATCCACATACTTTGTTGATTGTTAGGGCAGGTGTAGTAGCTGGAAGCCCTGCACCAATAGCAACCTGCCTTGCAGGGGCTTGACCTGCGCCTGCTTGCAAGACTTGCCCAAAAATCACCTCATCGATTATTCCTGATGAGGGGTCAATGTTCATTCGAGACAATAAATTTTTGACTGAAAGAACACCGAGTTCAACCGCACTAAACGGGGCAAGAGAACCTCTGAATTTACCGACGGGAGTTCGAGAAACTGTACAAATAACTACCTCTGTCATACCTTGCGCTTGAAGACACAGTTATTCAATTTGTCAGCCCGCAAACTTGATTCGATGGAGGCCTTCGGTCCCACATGGCCAAGTTCAAGTCAGAACTTTCTGTTGAAAGAATGAAAAACGAAATGCGAAATGTAGAAGTTGAAATTAATTTTACTTCAAACGCCTTGGCTAGCATTCTCTATCGGCAAGGAGAAACCGTCATCCTCGCTTGTGTGACAAAGGCAGATAGTTTACCACGCTGGTTCCCAAGAGACGCAACCAAAGGATGGGTACATGCTGAATATAGCCTTCTGCCCGCATCAACAGATTCTCGATTCAGAAGAGAAAGAAACGGTGCAAAGGGTCGTACTCAAGAGATCGAGAGACTGATTGCTCGCTCCTTACGGGGTGCAGTCAATCTGGAAGCACTCGGACCGATCGCACTAACCGTTGATTGTGATATCATCAATGCCGATGGAGGAACTCGGTGCGCCTCAATTACAGCCGGAAATATCGCGCTAAGATTGGCTGTTCGCCGGCTTATCGAATCAGGTGAATGCTTACCTCTAGAATTACGACCATCCAGTGAATCCAAGTCACAAGATACGATCAAACCGACGCTCAGCGCTGAGGAAAAAAAGGCACATGAAAATGCGGTTATGCCAGAAAATCTTGCCGCTATTTCTGTGGGGTTAATCGGAAAAGAGGTGTACCTTGACTTGGATTATCAGCTTGATTCAAATGCAGATGTAGACATGAATGTGGTCGGATTATCAAACGGTCAATTCGTGGAAATTCAAGGGACAGGAGAAGAATCAACTTACTCGCGTGAACAATTTAACTCTCTCATGGATTCTGCAGAACAGGGATTGCAGTCCTTGTTCCAGATGCAAGAGGCTGTTCTTCAGGATGTTGCATGAACCCAAGATTTGATATTCTGACGAGACTCGGCCAAGAATAGGGTCAGTAGCTTAGTTGGGAGAGCGCCGCACTGAAGATGCGGAGGTCGCTGGTTCAAGTCCGGCCTGACCCACCTTCATAATCCACTGAATGAAAATGAATTGAAGTCCTAAGAGATGCATTGATGTGCCCCCTAGGTAGTGGACAACTATGGCGGAGGCAGTTTTGGAGAATGCCGACGCTGAGTCACCCGATAATCAGCCTGTTGACGAGTCTCTGGAAACCAATCCTCAAAATCCAATTTCAAAGGAATTGGCATCCATCCGACAGAGGAGAACGCAAGTCAATGGACGCCGATTTCCGTCAGCAACTGAAGATTTTGTCCTCCTTGCTGGGATAGGATATGCCATCTTCTTCTTTCTCGGGCTTTTTGCAATGAGTTCTGGTATTTTCGGTCAATCGACTGCACTCGATCATAAAGCCAGTGATACCATACTTGATATCGGTGGACAATGCATGGACACAAGCGACCAATCGTGGATTTTGATTTTTCCCGATAACGACAAGGCTTCAATCCAAGTAACTGGCTATAATTTTGGTCAAGACTCTTCACCGAACGCTATCAAAGTGCTAAATTGGAGTGCACTTGGAGATGCGGAACTCTCTGATGAAAAGGAAGGACTACGGCAATCCATCCCAATCGACGATTGGGATGAGGGAGAATACAAATTTGTCGTCAAAATTTCGCTATTCAACTCTTCAGAAGAACGAGAAAACGGTACGGTAAGTGAATATCTTGCAAAAGAGGTGGATTTGGAAATTGAAAGAGAGAAAAACACGCTATCTTTCCTGCCTTTTGTCGATGATGAAGTGAAGACTGAAGCCACAATTGATGATGATAGCGCTCGCTCATGTTGGGGAGTAACCGATCTTGGAAATTGGGGCTGGGGCTTGATGGGTGCAGAACTTGGCGGTGGAAGAGAAACTGCCATGCTCACCGGTGGTGCAGCTGGTGTGCCCGCATGGTGGATGGCTTTCATTTCGCTATCGCTCTCTGTCATATCCCTCTTTTTGGCCTATCCTGTGATGTACAAGGTATATCATCAAGATACTGACGATATGTTAGGGCGAAACCACATCGAAGTTCTCCTCAAAGAGATTCTTACCTTATCCGAAAAGAGACTTCACATTAATATCGACTGGGACCTGTTCAAATCTGAGATTAGGGACTTATCGATTGACATTATGATTCCATATCACAATACTGAAGATACACTCTCTAACCAAAACGAAATTCGGTCCGAAGTCTTGAGAGAAATTTTAGATGAGTTCGCTTTGTTTAGAGTTTTCAAGCCAGTTCAACTTACGGTCCGCTCGATTGGCGAAAACCAAGCTATTGACTTTGAAACTGGGGTTGGTATTGGAAGTGGTATGCTACAATCAGAAGACGAAGAGGAATTGGTCGTAAACGATTACACCTCTTTCTTCAAAGATTTGCACCTTCTCTCCCAAATTGAAGACGAAGTGAGGGAATCAATCCGATCTTTCTTTTCTGAAAATGATGAATTGCTACTACAAATGGCCACGGTTACTTCTGAAGATAGCAATATTTTCGTCAGAGTCGCTTACAAACCAACCCAGAAACTGGCATTTTTCAGGTTCAAGCAGACCAATGAAGAGGTCGTAAAAGAACTCAAAACAAGGATCATGGATGATAATCCAGACCTCACGGATACTCACAAATTGGAAGTTAAAGGAAACAACATGAGTTCAACATTGGCGGACAGATCCGGTGCAGGACGTGTAGAAACTCACGCCTCAGCAAAAAATGAAGATTCTCGAGTTGCTGCTGTTGCAAAACAAGATGGATTTGGAGGCATGGTTTTGCAGACAAAATTGTTTGGTGATATTTTGTCAACAGTTGAATACACTGCAAATGAAAAAAGAGACATGATCAACAAATACGGATTTTGGGGACTCATCGTATTTGTATGGATACCTTTCATGGCATCTGGAGTATTAGTTGGTGCGATGTTAGGCTTGTTATCGAGAATGAAGTTCATGAGAGTTTTGTGGGCGACATTCTTGGGAGGAGCCGCTGCTTCACTTACTTGGGCATATACTGCTGAGGGTATTATCACCGTTATGCACAAGTATAAACTTGAAGCCGTGATTCCTATTGCAATTATTGCATTTGTTCTCATGGCTGTTTTGCACATGCGTTCAACGAAAAATAGACGTTTAGCGGAATTATTTGAAGACACTCTTCTGGACTCTTTTCATGACGAAGTTCAGGATAAATATGGTCAGAGGCAGGAGCAGCCATGAGTGGTCAAGAGGCTGTTTTTGGAATTTTAACAACCTCTGACAGAGCAAGTCGTGGAGAGTACCAAGACGAAAGTGGCCCTGCAATTCTTGCTTTTTTTGAAGAAGGAGTAATTTCTCCATGGAAATATCATATGGAAGTGGTGAGTGATGAAAAGCCATTAATTGAAGCAGCAATCATCAACATGGTCGATAAATTGGGATGTCACGTAGTGGTCACAACAGGCGGAACTGGGCCTGCAAAAAGAGACGTGACACCAGAAGCAACAGAGGCTGTTTGTGAGAGAATCCTTCCAGGTTTTGGAGAGCAAATGCGGCAAATTTCATTGCAACACGTACCTACTGCGATTTTATCTCGTCAAATAGGTGGAACCAGAGGGCAATCACTCATCTTCAACTTACCAGGCCGTCCAAAAGCAATCAGAGAGACTATTGATGAAATTTGGAAAGCAGTTCCTTATTGTGTTGAGTTAATGAACGGGCCAATTATCGAAATGAACAAGCAAGTATGCAATGCATTCCGTCCAAAAAAATAGAGGAGTTATACATGAAAGGAAATATATTGATTAAAAACGCAAAACTCGTTTTGCCAGAAGGAACAAAAAGTGGGTCTATTCGAATCAAAGATGGCGTCATCGTTGACATTGATTTAGAGAATTCAATAATGCCAGAAAGTGATGAACAATTTGTTGATGCAAATGGCCTTCACTTGCTACCAGGAATTATTGACCCTCAAGTTCATTTTCGTGAACCCGGACAAACAGAAAAGGAAGATTTGGAAAGTGGTTCCAAAGCAGCTGCAAGTGGAGGAGTTACCGCTTTTCTGGACATGCCAAATAACAAACCTTCAGTTTCAACCATGGCAGCAATGATTGATAAATTATCGATGGCTGAAAAAAAGTGTGTAGTTCATCATGGCTTTTTCATCGGAGCAACCCCGCATAACCTTTCTGAATTACAAGCGGCCGTAGGCCTTCCCGGAAATGGCATTGCCCACCCTGGGATTTGTGGCATCAAGATATTCATGGGATCTTCGACTGGCGACTTACTCGTCAATGAAAGACCTCACCTTGAGAATATTTTTTCGAATACAGGTGGATTAATCGCAGTTCATGCAGAAGATGAAAAGAGGATGGATGAGCGATTTGAAATGGTCAAAGAAAGGAAAGATATGGCTGCACACGCTGAATGGAGAGATGATAAATGTGCACTTTTGGCAACTAAACTCGCTGTTGAACTTGCATTGAAAAATGAGCATAGGCTCCATATTTTACACCTTACTAGTGGATTGGAAGCGAAATGGCTAGCAGGAGTTGATAACAAGAAAGGATTGATCAGTGTAGAAACCTTACCGCAGCATTTGACTTTTTCAGAAGATGATGTTGCCAAGGAGGGCACTCGCTTGAAAATGAACCCTCCAATACGATACAAAAAAGATCGAGAGGAACTTTGGGATGGTTTGTACAATGATGTCATTCGTTGTATAGCAACAGACCATGCTCCCCACTCAATCGAAGCAAAATCCATGGGTTGGCCTCATGCACCGTCTGGAATGCCAGGGGTTGAAACCTCATTACCTGTGATGCTTACCCACGCAGTTAACGGAAAATGCAGTATTGAAGATGTCGTAAAATGGATGAGTACCAATGTTGCAGAGTTATACCAAATGGTTGGAAAAGGGAAAATAGAAGTTGGTTATGATGGAGATGTAGTATTGGTTGACATGCAAACCAAACATACCGTTAGAGACGAGAACGCATGGTCAAGAGTTGGTTGGAATCCATTTAGGGGAATGGAATTAACTGGTTGGCCAGTACTAACTGTCGTAGACGGAGTGCCCGTTTTCCAAAGGAATGAAGAAACTGGGCCAAAAGGAGAAATTCTCGTCGAGCCAGGTAGTGTTGGTCGAAAAATAGTGATGATGCCTTGGAATTAATTTATCATGTTTAAATAATCAAACAAAGGTAAATCACACATGCAAACACCAGATACTGAGGCTAATGGTTTGTCTAATAACTTAAAATTTGAATCTCAGGACAGAAATCCTGACACCAATCAACAGATCATTATCGGGATGATTATTTTCTTTCTGGGCGCTCTTTGGGGAGGTGCAAATGCTGGAGAAGGAATGCAGGCATATGATGTATTCTGGCCTGCTGTTGTAATGCTAACTGGTGCTATGATCACGTTACTTGGAACTACTTTTGGCACAAACCACATCCATGACCGAAACACAGACCTCCATGACGCTATTCACAGACTCACAGAGCAGATTAACAACATGCGTACAAAATTGGATGGAACCGACACAGAATCTGAATAATCATAACTGATATATCTGGGAAAATTTGGATTCCAAATATTTGAGAAAAGGTTCTGAGTTTGGTTTCTTCCCTGTCGCTTGCTCGATAAGTTCAGTTGGTTCCATCAGACTACCATGAATGTGAATCTTCTCATTCAGCCATGTCTTCATTGGTGTCCAATCACCGTTTGAAATGATTTGATTCAAATCTCCAAGATCTTCTTGCATGGCCTCATAAAGTTGTGCTGCGTATACATTTCCTAGTGTATAAGTTGGAAAATAACCGAAAGCAGCATATGCCCAATGTACATCCTGCAAACAACCATTTGATGCGCAATCAACTTCAATCCCAAAATAATCTTCAAACAAATCATTCCAAGTTTCTTCTATTTTTTCTACAGGTAAGTTGTCATTGAAAATCTTCTTCTCAATTTCGTACCGTAACATGATATGAAAATTATAGCTAATTTCATCAGCCTCAACCCGGATATAACTTGGCTTTACTTGATTTACCAGATTGTACAATGAAGACTTGTCATAATTTGGCTTCGAATGGAAGCACTCATCATACCAAGATTGAGCTACATCCCAAAATGATTGGCTTCTTCCAACCATATTTTCCCAAAAACGACTTTGACTTTCATGCACGCCTAAACTCACAGCTTGTCCTCTGGGACTAAATGCAAAATTCTGGTTCAAACCTTGTTCATAAAGTCCGTGTCCAGCTTCATGCATGGCAGCATAAATCGAAGAAAAGGGTTGAGTTTCATCAAACCTTGTCGTCAGTCTTGTATCCCCTGGCCACAAACCGGAACAAAATGGGTGAGGCGCCCGATCAACACGTCCCGCCTGCAGGTCAAACCCAATCTTGTTGATCACATTTTGACAAAATGATTCCTGCTCCGATTCAGGTATGGTCACTGAATCAGGCCACTCAGGAATTTTTGTAGAACTGGATTGAATCGCTTGGAAAAGCGGTACTAAACGCTCACGGATATTTGAGAAAAATGGGTCGTAGTCCTTTACTCCCATTCCAACTTCGTAATCATCCAATAAAACATCATATGGTGTACTCTCTACTCCCAAATAAGATATTTTTTCCTTCGTCAAATCGACAAGGATCCTCAAATGTGGCAAAAAGGAGTTCATGTCTGAATTTGATTTTGCCTCTTGCCAGGCCATAAAAGCATCAGAGGATGCTTTCGTCATTCGATTAACAAGTTCTTCTGGAATAAGTGAGGCTTTGTCGTATTCGCGACGCATCAGTCTGACATTTGCCCGATCATCTGGAGAAAGGTCTTGCTTCTCTAGACTGGATATAATCCTGCCTAAATCCTCATCTGTCAGAGATTGATGGTGTTTTCTTGCGAGCCAAGCCATCATTTCTCCCCTTGCTGAGGCTCCTTCGGGGGGCATCTTTGTTTGTTGATCCCAACTCAAATGAGATTGCAATGCACGTAAACGGAATAAGTCTGATATCCTCTCATTAAAGGCTGCAAGTTCCGACATATTCCCTGCTACATCAATCAAGATTTGAATGCAACTCAGGCACAATTTGAAATTTGATGAGAACCAGCCTCTCATGTGCCCCCTCCACTTTTTGGCCGAAAGGAAAAAGATGAGATGGGGGAAGTAATTGATGAAGAAATTGACGAAGTCGTTGATGCTGAAAGCCCACTTGAGGAAATATCTCAAGTGCTTACTCGTAGCTATGAACCTGAAGCATTGGTTCAGAACGCCCAATTCGTCGTAAAAACCAGCATGGACATTCGTAGAGGTGAAAACGTTCTGATTGTTTGTGACCCCACGACAAGTGAAATTGGGCAAGCACTACATCAGGCCGCTACAGAGAGGACAGACAGAGTACTGCTCATCGTAATGCCAAAAGGAAGACATCATGGAGAAGAGCCACCGACTCCAGTAGCTAATTTAATGAGACAACAACAGGTCGTCATTGCTCCGACTAAGTACTCACTTACACACACAAGAGCCATACGGAATGCAATTCGAGAAGGTGCAAGAGTCGCTACTCTGCCTGGTATTACAATTCCGATGTTTATCGAAGGAGGAATGAGAGCAGACTATTCACAGATTAAGAAGAGAATCACAGAAACCGCATCTTATTGCCGACGTAGAAGAACGGTTATGGTAAAGTCAAAAAGTGGGACAGATGTTGAATTTGAGGTGAATTGGAAGGATTGGAATCTCGATGACAATGGCATATGTAATCGTCCAAGAATGATTACAAATCTCCCAGCAGGGAAAATTTTCACGATGCCTAGAGAAGGCTCGATGAACGGAAAAATAGTGATTGACGGTAGTTGGGATGCGAATCTTTTGGAAACCCCGATAGAACTACTCATCGAAGATGGATTAGTTGTTGACGTATTAGGAGGACAAATCGCTGCAAGTATCCGTCAAGAATTTGGAGAAATCGCTTCAAAAATATCGAATAAAAAAGAAAAGGAATTGGTATGGACCGTTGCTGAGTTTGGATTTGGCATGAATCCTGAAGCGAAGTTAATCGGTAATGTTCTCGAGGATGAGAAGCAATTAGGAACTTGCTATTTCTCAATCGGAGATAACTCTAATCTGGGAGGCACAGCAAATGTTGGCATCCACATTTCAGGTGTTCTCCTATCCCCCTCTGTTTGGTTGGAGGATAATCAGATTCTAGAAAACGGATTGTTTTTACTAGAAGATTAACGATTTTGAGTACCACAAATTGGACAAAAACGCCAGCCAGGGTCGACGCCTATTCGGCAACCCTGACAAAAAATACCCGATTGAATTGTGGGCCTAACCGGCATCGATTGCCCTTGATTCACCCATTGTTGTTGGGGTTGGTTTTGCCAATTCTGTGATTGATTTTGAGTTGGTTGCTGTGCCCACCCCTGTTGTGTTTGGCCTACAGGTTGTTGCCAACCAGGTTGCATGTTCTGATTAACCATGGGGGATCTTTGTTGATTATTCATGGTGGATTGCTGGCCCGCTTGAGATTGATTTCCATGTGCTCCCTTTGATGCTCCAATCGAACCTCTCACTGGCCTTACTGGTTTTGGTAGTTTTACCTGTTGTTGAATTGCTTTTGCTTTTTCAAATTCATCAAGTGAAATTTCTCCATCGCCATCAGTATCAAGAATTGCATGAATTTCTGAGGCTTCTTCAAGTGACATACCTGTCGCAATTGCGAGTTCTTCAACAGAAATAGTTCCGCTACCATCGGTATCAATTGCCTTAAATTTGTCTTCAGCCGTTGCATCCTCTTCAAATTCAACTAATTCTACTGACGGCTCTGGTTCCGGTTCTGGCTCAGGTTCCGGTTCCGGCTCTGGTTCCGGTTCTGGCTCAGGTTCTGGTTCCGGCTCTGGTTCAGGTTCTGGTTCAGGTTCTGGTTCCGATTCTTTATCATCTATCGTTGATGGAGCAATTTCACCCGAAAATGCCCCAGCGAAAGCATCATCCGTCATTTGTCGCTCTTTTTTGGATTGGAGTACTTGTTCAACTGGTTTTTTATCAGTTATTGGAACGACCTCAGATTCTTGCTTTTTGGGAAGAGGGACTGATGATTCTTTTTGAGGAGGAGAAGGTTTTGGTTTTTCTTCAACTTCAGGTTGTGAGGGCTTAGTCACTGTTTTATCTTTTGGTTTCCTTTTTGGCGCAGTTCTCTTCTTCTTGGTCTCGGTTTTCATTTCCACAGATTCCATACCCGCAGATGCCAGAGTGGCAATAGGCATGACATGGTTTGAAACATCAAAAGCAGCTTGGAGATCTCTCGCAACGTCGAGAAGTGTTGACTTGTTTTGGACTGGGTCTGTGAAAAGTGCGTCTACCTTGGAAAGATAGTTCAAAATTTCATCAGGGCCGCCAGTTTGGTGAGCGACTGCAAATAATTTTAGCAATTGCATGGGGTCACAAAGATGCTTCAAAACATCCGCTTCATTTGTTGATAAACTTGGATCTGGTGTATGCTTATCGCCATTACTGTCAGTGAGTCCTACAAACTCAATCAACATGTCTGGCATGGTCATGATACCCATATGTCCTGCAACAAGATAGTAAATTTCTCCACCTTCACACGACAAACGCTCACTGGCAGCCTCAAAATCAAAATCTCCGGGGCTTAATACAATGTCACTGAGTAATTCAAAGAATTTTACAAATGCTTTTTCTCTGGGGAGATTCATCATCTCTAAAAGAGAATCTGAGGAATCGGTCACCCCAAAATAAGCCGATGCTTCATCAACATCAATACCTTCGGGAAGGGATGCTCCGGTTAATTCGTCCGCCATGTCGTTCCCCCCTCAGTAGTCCTCGCACCTAGGTCTCCTTCTTCACTATGACGCTGGCTTATCGTCCCATCTCCAATATCGCTCGTGATTGAGGAGCAGTCCAGCCTATATTTTGTAATTGCATCAAAATATTCCTTTCATTCGCACCAGCATGAATTTGTCCTTTCACCCATTGAACGGCAGAATCACGGCTTGCGATCTGATGAGATGCGAATACATTTGCAGCCACCTGTTGCTGTGGCGCTGGTTGTTGAGCATGATATTGAGTTGACGTCACGGCTTTTCTAACGGCTCTCTTTACTGGTTGTTGAGTAGAATGTGCTTGTTGGGCTGGTGTATTGGATCTTACAACCTGCCTCACTCTCCTTGAGGCTTGTTGTGGTTCGCTGGGCTTTTGCGAGAATGTTTGTGAAGCGTAACCTGTCGATTGCGAGCTAGGTGAACTTGATTGAGTTTGGAAGGAAAATCCTTGGTTTGTTGACGGTTGATTAAATGATGTTCTGGTAGATGCAAGTTGACGAGATTGTGGGATTTGGTTCGCTTGAGACTGGTATGAAATTTCTCTTCCACCTCTTGATGGCCCCCTTGGATCAGGACCACGTGATGCATGTTGAGTTTGTGAGGCATGAGGTGTCGAACGAGGCGGTTGATTTGGAGCCGTGTATTGTGAATAACCAGCAGCATGAGCGCTTCTACTTGGTGCGGGTTGCCGAACGGAAGAGGTTTGACCGGGTGGAGAACGTGCTGGCCCACCTGGCGGACGATTTTGTTGAGGAGGATGGCTTGGACCAGGTGAAGTTCGAGCAGGACCACTCGGTGGTCGATTTTGTTGAGGAGGATGACTTGGACCAGGTGAAGTTCGAGTAGGACCACTCGGTGGTCGATTTTGTTGAGGAGGAGAGGTTGGAGGGCCTCGTGAAGGAGCGCCACCTCTGGGAGGCAATCCAACAGGGCCCGCTCGGTTTGCTTGATGTTGGGGTGATACCTGTTGGCCGACAGCCTGCGAAGGATGATGGGAGGCTGGCCCTCGAGGAGATGCAACTGGAGGACTTGGCGAGGTCCTATTGACATTCTGTGGTTGCCTTGTGGGAAGGTTTCCGCTGTAAAAATCATCTAAGAAACTATCATAATCCTCTTCTTCATCATCTTCATCTTCATCATCCCACCCTTCAAAATCATCACTTCGGTTCATTCTTCGTATCAGAATAAGCAAGATAATAAGACCAAATAGCAAACCTACAATGATTAAACTAAACTCAACCACCGTGAAACCTAATACCGTTACAGAAGAAGATACTGATTCAGATGTAATCGATTTGGCACAACCGTCATCAGCGTAAACTTCCTTTCCGCTTAAGGTGTTAGGACAAACATCGCGATCGTCTGTCACACCATCTTCATCGCTATCTAATTGATTTTCTGCACACCCATTCTCATCAACAAACGCTCTGAATAATTCATCTGTATTTGGACACAAATCGGGATTATTTCCATCAGGATTGTCCCCGTAATCGTCAAAATCCATATCGGACCATTGTGTTGGGTCATTACGCAGTGATGAGGGCTCAAATTTGTCAGCAAATCCGTCACCATCATCTGGACAACCAAAATATTCGATTTCTATCGATGTGCCGTACGTCGAATTTCCAGGCTCTTCTGGACATTTATCTGACTCATTACCAGCAGGGTTGTCTCCAAAATTATCTCCATCCAAATCCCACCATTGTGATGCATCAAAAGGAAAGGCATCACCGGAATGAATTGGCTCTATCCCTGAAAGGTCGACTTCGTAAATACCACTATAACCATCTCCATCACAATCTTGCTCCAAACAGGAGTCATCAATACACCCAGTCTCATCTACCAAATAGCCTGGTGTTGTTTCTGGGCACTGATCGATATCATCAGTAACTAAATCTCCATCGCTGTCTCTTTGAGAAGCACTGCAACCATAAGGGTTGGCAATCTCAGAAGAAGGCGTTTCTGGACAATCATCATATGGGTCGTATACTGAATCATTATCAGAATCCTGGTTTCGTTGTTCTTCGCTGCAGCCATCATCATCGACACTTGAAGCCCCTTGAATGGTATCTGAGCAGAGATCAATGTGGTTATTCACACCGTCATTATCATCATCTAATTGGTTATCTGCACATCCAATTGTATCTACCTCCAAACCAAATTCAGTGTTCAGACATGCCTCAGGTTCAATCGTATCCACGACTCCGTCTAAATCCTCATCGTCCCCTAGAGGGCAACCTTGGCCTCCAGTGCCTTCAATCACACCTTTCACGCTTGGACATTGGTCGTAATTTGGCCCAGGTTGATCGCCAAATCCGTCACCATCTTGGTCGCTCCACTGATTTTTATCCGAGGGAAAGGCATCATAAATGTCAGCCCAAGTATCCCCATCTGAATCAATACAACCATACTTGCCAACAGGATTGGTCGAAAATCCAGTAACTCCTGGACAATAATCAAGATACAAAGGTGGTTCATTTTCATTTGATGAATTACTTTGGTAAACAAAAGAAGTCCAAGCATCAGGGAAACCATCGTTATCCGCATCATCAGTAGCCGTTATGTTTAACGGAAATTTGTCTGGATTTATTGCCAAATCACTTGCATTATCTCCATGCCCGTCACCATCTGTATCTTGCCACTGCGTGGGGTCATTGATCCACATATCGGCTCCATCTTCTATATTCCATTCCGTTTTTGTTCCAATATTTGACGGGTCTGAAGAACCATCTCCATCTGTGTCTAGACAACCATTTCTGTCTCTCCATGAGGTTCCGTATATCCAGATGCATTTATCGCCAGTTGGATAATCTTGGTTATCACCAAAACCATCCATGTCACGGTCCTCCCATTGCTCATCATTGAAAGGTAACCAATCTGGAATTGCATTTGAACGGGAAGTATCGCAACAATCCGGACCATGGTTATCTCCATATCCATCTCCGTCTGAGTCGATGGCTTGTTTCCAATTTGTCGGCCATTTATCACCAGTTATTACCTCACCAGACAGGTCATTCCACCCATCTTGGTCTGTATCCTTGCAACCCAATGCATTCCACCATGATGAACCAGATACCGAGAGGCAGTCGTCAACGTCATTTCCAAATCCATCTCCGTCAGAATCAATACATCCTTGGACGACAAAGTAAGATGTTCCAGAAATAGATAGACAGTCATCAGAATATGGTCCTAACGGGTTCTCTCCATAGCCATCTCCATCTTCGTCAACCCACTGACCAGGAACATCGGCTAGTTGATCGTGCGCATCGGGTATGAAATCTCCATCAAAATCAGGCAACCATTTCATGAGTTCCAAATCCAGTGAGGAGGGATCACGCCATGCTACGTTAATACTATCATTAAGACCAAAGGAAAGGGGAATCGCTGATTCAGGATTCAAAGATGGGAAATCAATTACAGATGATGAGTTGAATGACAAATTTCCTAACGCCCAAATCATAAATCCATTTGTTGTATCTTTTCCAGTCAAT
>MDTD01095099.1_pt1 | contig 16223 bp, 13 predicted proteins | sample 811221 | NCBI WGS metagenome assembly MDTD01 (sample SAMN05326646, study PRJNA326480) | marine metagenome | isolation source: seawater | place: Pacific Ocean: South West | collected 2011 | reverse complement strand
TGAACCATCTTCAAATTCAACCATTTCACCAGCTTGCACATTATCTAAACCATATACACGAGCAATTCCATCTCCTACTGACAGAACTTTTCCGATTTCTGAAACTTCAGCTTTTTCACCAAAGTTTTTTATTTGATCTTTAAGTAATTTTGTTACTTCTGAGGGATTTATTGCCATTTTATTTTTCTAATAATGTTTGCTCATATTTTTTAAGTTTATTTTTAATTGAAGTATCGATCATTATGCTTCCTAATTGAAGTTTTAAACCTCCAATTAATTCTTTATCCACTTTATAGTCGAATTTTAAACTTGAGCCCATTATATCTGACAGGTCTTTACTTATTTTATCAAGATCAATTTGAGATAATTCTTTTGATGATATTAGAGATGCTTTTGTTTCTCCTCTTTTTTGTGAGCAAAGTCTAAGGAAACTCTCTAAGATTTTCTTTACAAAAAAAATTCGTCTTTTTTTAACTAAAAGTAAAAAGAAATTTTTTAAATTTTTTGAAAAATTCAATTGTTTTGATATTAAGTTTATCAACTCGTTTTGCTGATTTATAGTTTGAGTTGGATTTTTTATAAAATTTTGTAATTCTAAACTTGTGCTTAGAATTGATTGAAAATTTTTTGTGTCGATCTCGGTTTTTTCTAATTCTTTAAGTTCTGCAGAAACTTCAAATAAAGCGCGAGCATACCTTTCTGAGGTTTCAGTCGAGAAAGATTTATTTGTAGTCATTTTTAATTGTTAGAATATTAATGAAATATGCAGAGGTCGTACCACAAGAGTATAACTTGATCAAGTTACCAATTTAGGATTTAAGCAAAGTTGATAGGATCAACATCAACCGTAAGTTTTATTTTAGGTGATATTTTGAGCCTATTTAAGACTTTAGTGATTTTTTTTTGCATTAATAAACGGTTATTAAACCTAATTAATAATCTAGATCTAAAATTTTTTTTGATCTTTAGCAAAGGGGAGTCTACTGGTCCCAAGATTTCGAGATCTTTTATTGTGTTTAATTTAAATTTAATTTCTTTAGCACCCTGTATGCTTGAACTTCTATCTTTAGAGGACACAATTATTGCAATGAGCCTAACGTATGGAGGTAATTTGTTCTTTTCTCTTAATGAAAGTTCTTTCATAAGAAGTTCTTCAGATTTATTTTTTATCAATTCATTAAGGGTAATATCATGTGGGGTTAACGTTTGATAAATAATTAAAGACTTTGAACTGAAACGCCCAGCTCTTCCGCTCAATTGATGATATAATTGAATATTTTTTTCTGTTGATCTCAAATCATAACCTCTTCCTGAAAAATCAGCATCGATGACAACTATGCAATTTAATTTTGGGAAATTGAAACCTTTAGAAATCATTTGAGTCCCCACTAAAATATCTACCTTATTTTCATTAATAGCAGCAAATAAATTTTTAGTTTTTTCTTTTGATTTTAAGTAATCACTTGAGAATATACTAATTTTTTTATTAGGAAAAATATCTTTTACCTCCTCAAAAATTTTTTCAACACCGGGACCATACATAATGAATTCGCAGTTTTCACCAAGTTTACATTTTCCTTTAATTTCTCTCTCATGCGAACAATGATGACATACTGCTTTATTTTTTAATTTATGAAATGTAAGGTACAGAGAGCAATTTGAGCAAATTTGTTTATAGCCACATTTTTTACAAATTAAGTATGGTGCGAATCCCCTTCTATTAATAAAAAATAAAATTTGATCGCCTCTATCTAGAAAGTTTTTTACCAAACAAATAGTATTATTTGAAATAAATTTATTTTTAATCTTATTTAAATTTAAGTTTATTATTTTTGTTTCTGGAAGAGAGTAATTCTCGTATCTTTCTAATATCTTAATATGTCTATATTTTTTATTTTGAATATTTTTTAAAGTTTCTATTGAAGGCACAGATGACACTAAATGAATAGGTATTTTTTCAAAATTTGCTCTAGATATAGCCATATCTCTTGCATTATAAATTACACCTTCATCTTGTTTATATGAAGTGTCGTGCTCCTCATCGACAACGATTATTCCAAGTTTTTTAAAAGGCAAAAGTAGCGCTGATCTCGCACCTACTAAAATTTTTATTTTATTCTTTATAATCCCTTTCCAGATAATTCTTTTCTGTTTTGGTGTTATCTTTGAATGCCAAATAGCAGGTTCAAAGCCAAAAAAGTCCTCAAATCTTGATTTAAACTCATTGGTTAAAAATATTTCTGGTAATAAAACTAATGCTTGGTTATTTTTTTCAATAATCTTTTTAATACGTGCAAAATAAACTAGAGTTTTACCAGAACCAGTTGTGCCTTGTAAAACAGATACATCAAATTTATTATTTATTGTATCGAGAAATCTTAAAGCCTCAGTTTGCTCTTTATTTAACCTATAAATTTTTTTTTTTAGTTTTTTTTTCTTTGATCAGATTATCTTTTAGCCTTATAAATCTATCTGAACCTCCAATTGCCATTTTTAAAACAAGGCCAACTGGAACCATGTTGTAAGATGAAAACCATTCAATAAATTTTATTAATTTTTTATCAATTGAATATTCCGTTTCCTCTAAAATATTTTTAATTTTAATATTTTCTGGTACTGAATAATTATTTTTCCAAATCACCCCAATTTCTTTTTTTGATCCAAACGGAACTTCTACTAAATTACCGATTTTGTTTTTAAATCGAGAATTGTAAGTAAAAGGGAAATCAAAAACTTTAGGCAACAAGACTTGTGCTTTCATATCTTAATAGTATTAGAATTTTCTGTAATTAAAAATGAATTGGTCTTTTATCAACAGCTAATGCTGCTTCTTTTATGGCTTCCGTATGAGTTGGATGCGCGTGGCAAGTCCTCGCAATATCCTCTGCGCTTGCACCAAATTCCATTGCCAATGCCATTTCTGCAATCATATCTCCGCAATGTGGTCCAATAATGTGAACTCCTAAAACTTTATCTGTTTTACTATCAGCAAGAATCTTAACAAAACCTTCGGTTTCATTATTCACTTTAGCCCTTGAATTAGCAATAAATGGAAATTTTCCTACCTTGTAGGATTTTTTTTCGTTTTTTAATTGCTCTTCTGTTTTGCCAACTGAAGCTACTTCTGGGGAAGTATAAATTACTCCTGGTATAACATCATAATTAACATGACCTGCTTGACCTGCTAATATTTCCGCAACAGCTATGCCCTCTTCTTCAGCTTTATGTGCTAACATTGGCCCTTTTATTACATCGCCAATAGCATATATATTTTTTATCGTGGTTTGCAATTTTTCGTTTACTTCTATTCTTCCTTTATTATCTTTTTTAATTCCTACTTTAGTTAAATTAAGACCTTCGGTGTATGGTTTTCTACCTACGGAGACTAGAACTTTATCAAATTCGTCTGTTTCGTCTTTCGAACTCTTTAGGTTTGTATAATTTAATGAGACACTTGAAGCTGAAGATTTTACACTATTAACTTTACAACCCATCTTAAAATTAATTCCTTGTTTTAATAAAATTTTTTTAAATTCATTGGAAACTTCTCTATCCATACCTGGAGTAATGTGATCTAAATATTCTATGACCGTTACATCTGAGCCTAATCTTGACCAAACCGAACCCATTTCTAGTCCTATATATCCTCCACCGATAACAGCTAATTTTTTGGGAACTTTATTTAAAGACAGCGCCCCAGTAGATGATATGATGTTTTTTTCATCTATTTCTATTCCTGGTAATGAAGCAACTGAGGAACCTGTAGCTATAACTATATTTTTAGCTTTGTAGTTTGTTTTTTTATTATTTTCATAAACGATTATATCGTTTTTTGAAAAAAGAACTCCTTTTCCTTTAATATAAGTTACCTTGTTTTTCTTAAATAAAAACTCTACTCCTTTTGTTAAAACTTGAACTGATTTATTTTTATTAGACATCATTTTTTCAATATTGAGTTTTATACCCTCAATTTCTATTCCTTGATGATTAAAGTCTTTCTTGGCTTTGTGAAAATTTTCAGATAAATTTAATAAACTCTTTGAGGGAATGCAGCCAACATTTAAGCATGTTCCGCCTAAAGTTCCCCTAGACTCTACACAAGCTGTTTTCAATCCAAGTTGAGATGCTCTTATTGCGCATACATAACCACCTGGGCCGCCTCCAATCACTACTAAATCAAAATTATCCATATTAAATGTTTAAAAACAATCTTTTAGGTTGTTCTAATGACTCTTTGATTATTTTTAGAAATGAGACAGCTTCTTTTCCATCTACAATTCTATGATCATAAGATAAAGCTAAATACATAACAGGTCTAATCTCGACATTATCGCCAACGACGACAGCCCTTTGTACAATGTTATGCATTCCTAAAACAGCTGATTGTGGAGGATTTAAAATTGGAGTAGACAACATTGAGCCGTAAATTCCTCCATTAGTTATTGTAAATGTTCCTCCTTGAAGATCCTCTATAGTGATCTTTCCATCTTTGGCTTTTTTGCCAAGATCAGCAATATTTTTTTCAATATCTGCAAACGACATTTCATCTGTTTCTCTTAAAACAGGCACTACTAAACCTCTTTCTGTGCCAACCGCAATACTTATGTTATAGTAATTTTTATAAACTATTTCATCACCTTGAATTTCAGAGTTTATTACTGGAAAATTTTTTAGGCCGATGACACAAGCTTTTACAAAAAAAGACATGAAACCTAGTTTAACTCCATAAGTTTTTTGAAATTCATCTTTGTATTGATTTCTCATGGAAATTACTTCACTCATGTCGACTTCATTGAATGTTGTAAGCATTGCAGCATTTTCTTGTGCTTCTTTCAATCTTTTAGCAATAGTTAATCTTAGCCTAGTCATTTTTACCCTCTCTTCAGGGCCATGATTAGTTTTTCTTTCAGACGGAGCAGGTTTTGCTCCCATTAAATCCATTACATCCTCTTTTAAAATTATACCATTTTTTCCAGTGCCTATTACTTTTTCTAAATTAATCTTAGCTTCACTAGCCATTTTCCTAGCCGCAGGTGAAACTAATTTCTCTTTTTTTATTTTTGAAGAATCTTTTATAACTTTAGTCTCTTCATGAACCTGACTTAAAATAAGCGGTTCATCCTCTTCCTTTTCATTATTCAATTTTAAAACGTCTTCATCTTTTTGAGGTTTGTGTTTCTTTTTTTGTACTTTATCTTTTTCCTCATCAAATATTTTAGGTTGTTTTTTTGGCGGGCTATATGTCTTTATCTCTTTGAGTTCCTTAATATCTTCGCTTGAATTTTCATTAATAATACCTAGTAATGACCCTACGTTTACTGTTTCACCCTCTCTTACTTTAATATCTCCAAGAACTCCATTTGATGGGGCTGGAACTTCGACATTTACCTTGTCAGTTTCTAGCTCAACTATTGGTTCATCTGCGACTACTTTTTCTCCTTGAGATTTTAACCATTTAGATACCGTTGCTTCTGTGACTGACTCGCCCAAAGTAGGTACTGTAATTTTTTCTGACATTAGCGTTTAAGTATCTTTTCTAATATTTCTTTTTGTTGTGCAAGATGTTTGTTTGAATTTCCAGTCGCAGTAGTTGATGAAGCAGATCTACCCACATATTTTATGTTAATATCGCTAAAATTAATCATTTCCAATGTTCTTTCAATATAATTTCTTACTGTATTCCAGGCTCCCATATTTTTTGGTTCCTCTTGACACCACACGAATTCAGCTTTTTTGTACTTTTTTAATACTCTGGCAAGCGTTTTAGCAGGGAATGGATAAAGCTGTTCCAACCTTACAAAAACAATATCACTGTTTTTTGTCTTTTCTCTCTCCTCAATTAAATCATAATAAATTTTACCTGAGCACATTACTACTTTATTAATTTTATTGTCTTTTTTAAGTGAAATTAAATTATTTTCTTTTGTATATGCATCATCTTCCAGAACTCTGTGAAATGAGCTTTTTGAGACAAACTCAGAAATTTTAGACACACAACGTTTATGTCTTAGTAAGGATTTTGGCGTCATGATAATCAATGGCTTTCTAAACTCCCTATGCATTTGCCTTCTTAAAACATGAAAATAATTCGAGGGAGTTGTACAATTAACAACTTGAATGTTTTCTCCTGCACATAATTGTAAAAATCTTTCTAGTCTTGCTGAAGAATGTTCTGGTCCTTGACCTTCATAACCGTGGGGCAATAACATAACTAGACCACTAGCTCTCCCCCATTTAGACTCAGAAGAAGTGATGAATTGATCAATAATTACTTGTGCTCCATTTGCAAAATCTCCAAATTGGGCTTCCCACAAAACTAATGTTTCAGGCTCTGATATAGAGTAGCCATATTCAAATCCAAGAACTGCTAATTCTGATAACAAACTGTCTATTATCTCAAATTTCTTTTGACCAGCTTGAATATTATTTAGTGGTATATAGCGATCATGATTGTCCTGGTTTCTTAAAACTGCATGTCTTTGACTAAAAGTGCCTCTGCCTGAGTCTTGTCCAGATAACCTGACAGAAAATCCCTCAGCCAGTAAAGTACCAATTGCTAGAGACTCAGCTGAAGACCAATCTATTTGACCATTTTGAAACATCTTATTTTTTAATTCGAAAACTCTGTCTAAAGTTCTGTGAGAATTAAAATTTTCAGGAATTTCAAATATTTTTTTTCCAACTTTTGATAAAATATTTTTTTCAACACCACTTTTTCCTCTTTTATCCTTACCTAATCCTGGTTTAAATCTAGACCAGACTCCATCAAACCATTTAAGTTCCGATTTATAATTTTTAGAAGAGGAAAACTCATTTTCTAAATAGTTTTTAAATTTAATTTTATCTTTTTGTAATTGATCGCTATTAGTCAATCCCTCTTTTGAGAGCTTTGCACCGTAAATAGATAGCGTAGTTGGATGGTTTTTAATTTTTTTGTACATTATTGGTTGCGTAAATGAAGGTTCATCACCCTCATTATGACCAAACCGTCTGTAACAGACCATATCAATTACAACATCACGATTAAATTTTTGTCTATACTCTGTAGCAATTTTAGCACAATGTGTTACTGCTTCTGGATCGTCTCCGTTAACATGAAAAATTGGGGCTTGAGCAGTTTTAGCTACATCCGAGGGATATGGTGAAGATCTTGCAAATCTTGGCGCAGTGGTAAAACCTATTTGATTATTTACAATTATATGTATTGCACCTCCAATATTATGTCCAGGTAATCCGGACATTGCAAAACATTCAGCTACTATTCCTTGTCCTGCAAAAGCTGCGTCTCCATGCATTAATACTGGAATTACTTTTTTTCTATCTTTATCTTTATGAAAAAATTGTTTTGCTCTTACTTGACCTAAAACAACAGGATTTACTGCCTCTAAATGAGAAGGGTTATCCGTAAGACTTATATGCACGACATTTCCATCAAATTCTCTATTTGAGGAAGCACCAAGATGATATTTTACGTCTCCCTCGAAATCTTTGCTTGCGTTTACAGATTTTCCAAAAAATTCACTAAAAATTGCTCTAAAAGGTTTTCCCATAACATTGGCTAGAACATTCAACCTTCCTCTATGTGGCATTCCAATTTTTATTTCTTTTGCTCCTAGATTTCCCCCTCTTTTGATAATCTGTTCTAAAGCTGGTATCAATGATTCACCCCCATCTAGACCAAATCTCTTTGTACCAACAAATTTTACGTGCAAATATTTTTCAAAACCCTCTGCTTGAATAATCTTATTTAAAATTGCTTTTTTTCCATTTTCTGTAAATGTTATATTTTTTTCTGGTCCTTCTATTCTATTTCTTATCCAAGCTTTTTCCTCTGGATCGCTCATATGCATAAATTCATAACCTATATTAGAACAATATGTTTTTTTTAGAATTTCTAGAATTTGATTTAAGTCTGCATACTGAAGACCTAACACTCCATCTAAAAAAATTTTTCTGTTGTAATCTTTTTTTGTAAACCCATATGTGTCAGGCTTTAGCTCTGAGTGCTCTTTTTTATCCTGTATAGATAAAGGATCTAAGTTTGCTATTAAATGTCCCCTTATTCTATATGCTCTTATCAACATAATTGCTCTAACAGAATCTTGTGAAGCCTGCTTAATCGAGACTTCATTTAGATCAATAGATTTTTCTCCATTATCAGTTTCCTCATATCTCGAAGATTTCAAATTTCTGATTTTTTTTTCAGGTGACCAGCTTGGACCTTTCAAATCGTTAAGAATTAATTTTTCATCCTCACTAAGACCATCAAAGAATTTTTTCCAGCTATCTGGTACAGAGGTAGGATCTAATAAGTAATCAGAATAAAATTGATTAATAAATTCAAAGTTTATACCTGATAGAAAGGACGTTTTTTTGAAAGTGATGTTTTTATCAGAAGAAGACATTAATATTTTATTTTAACACATATAATTAAAAATCAACTATAATATATGTTTCTATCGCATATTAAGTTTTTCAAAAAGAGTTTTTCCAATATCTGCAGGAGATTTAGATATAGTTATTCCAGCAGATTTCATAATATCAATTTTTTCTTCAGCTCCTCCCTTGCCTCCAGAGATAATCGCCCCAGCATGCCCCATTCTTCTTCCAGGCGGTGCAGTCAAACCAGCGATAAATCCTACGGTAGGTTTCTTTGTTTTCTCTTTTTTTAAAAACTCAGCCGCTTCCTCTTCTGCAGATCCGCCTATTTCACCTATCATTATAATTGATTTAGTTTCTTCATCTTTAAGAAAAAGTTCTAAACAGTCTATAAAGTTTGTTCCATTTATAGGATCACCTCCAATTCCTATACATGTTGATTGTCCCATATTATTTGCTGATGTTTGAGCGACGGCTTCGTATGTTAGAGTACCTGACCTTGAGACTATTCCTACTGAACCTTTTTTGTGAATATTTCCAGGCATTATTCCAATTTTACATTCATCCGGAGTTATAATCCCCGGGCAATTAGGTCCGATTAGCCTTGATTTACTTTGTTTAAGAATCTTTTTTACTTTTAACATATCCAAAACTGGTATTCCTTCAGTAATACAAACTATTAATTCCATTCTAGCCTCAATAGCCTCTATAATAGCTGCACCAGCAAACTTTGGAGGAACATAAATCATAGTTGCGTTTGCAGATGTTTTTTCCTTTGCCTCCTGTACGTTATTAAAAACTGGTAAATTCAAATGTTTCTGACCGCCTTTTTTAGGAGTAACACCGCCAACTAGTTTTGTTCCATACTTTAGTGCTTGCTCAGAATGAAAGGTACCATGTTTACCTGTGAATCCTTGGCATATAACTTTTGTATCTTTATTAATAAGTACTGACATTATTTTATTGCCTCAACAATTTTTTTTGCTGCATCGTTTAAGTCTGATGCTGATAAGATCTTTAAGTTCGATCTATCTAAAATTTCTTTTCCTTCTTCAAAGTTTGTGCCTGCTAATCTAACTACCAATGGCACAGACAAATTTACTTGTTTTGCAGCTTCAACCACACCTTGAGCAAGAACATCACACCTCATAATTCCCCCAAATATATTTATTAATATTCCCTTAACATTTTTGTCAGCTAAGATTAGTTTAAATGCCGCTGTAACTTTTTCTTTGGATGCTCCGCCCCCTACGTCTAAAAAGTTAGCTGGTTCTTTTCCATAAAGTTTAATAATATCCATTGTAGCCATAGCTAATCCTGCTCCGTTTACCATGCAACCAATTGATCCATTTAGTTTAATATAAGCAAGATCATGTTTGCTTGCCTCTATTTCTGCTGGGTCTTCTTCATTTAAATCTCTAAGTTCGTAGATTTCTGGTCTTCTGAAAATTGCGTTATCATCAAAATTCATTTTTGCATCTAAACAAATTAGTTTATTTTTCTTTGTTAAAATAAGTGGATTGATCTCAATTAAACTAGCATCCTTTTCAAGGATAATTTTATAAAGAGATTTGACAAGATTTTTAGCTACAATTTTTTGATGATCATTTAGACTAAAAATAGCGATAATGTTTTCTATATCTTCGTCGCTTGGTCCTTCATTATTAAAACTTAATTTCGTAGTAATTATTTTTTGAGGTGTTTCAGCTGCAACTTTTTCTATATCCATACCACCTTCGGTACTACTGATAAAAGCAATTTTAGAGGTTTCTCTATCGATTAAACAAGAAAGATAAAATTCTTTCAAAATATCTGAAGCTTCCTCAATATAAAGTCTTTTCACCTCTTTTCCCTCTGGGCCTGTTTGGTGAGTTATCAAAATTTTCCCGAACATTTTTTTTGCCTCTTGTTCTAAATTTGAAAAATCTTTAATAATTTTTACTCCCCCGGCTTTTCCTCTTCCTCCGGCATGGATTTGTGCTTTTAAAACAAATTTCTCACTTTTGAGTTTTTTTACCTTTTCCTTAATTTCTCCTAAAGAAAAAATAACTACTCCATTAGAAACTGGCGCTCCAAATTCTTTTAATATTTCTTTTGCTTGGTATTCGTGAATATTCATAAGATAATTATTTTTGAATTAAATTTTTTACATATGCGTTAATATATTTTGCTTTATAGCCTAGATTATATAAAGCTTTATTACCTTTATTAATAGTAATCAACATTTTGTTAAATCTAATTTATATAAAAAATTTTCAACCAACTCAGAGCTTTTACAATTTTTATCAAATACAAAAAAAATATTATCTTGGCTATTAAAGGTAGAATAAACCGAGTTGATCTCTTTTTTTTCAACAATTCCGTTTATAAAGTCTTTATAAAAAATATGATATTTATTGCCAATTTTTGGATTACTTGCATCACCTAATGTTGGCCATCGACTGGGGTTATTTAGATCTTCATCAATAACAGCTGAAAAAAATAAGTAGTTTGTTTCAATCATTTTTTTTGAATTATCATTTTTTATTATCTCTATACTTTTTTTTAAGTTTTTAATCTCTAATTTGGAATTGTTTTCAAATCTTTTTGTTGCCCAATTTAGTCCTTTTAGGCTCGGATGTATCGATTTAGCATCTACAGTTAAATTGAGATTTACGTTTTCTAAATTTAACATTTTTCTGTTTTCATTAAATCTCAGATGATATTTGGCTGTACAAAAAATTGTAAATGAAATTAGTAAAATACTTACTAATTTCTCATTTTGTTTTATCTTGAAGTTATAAAGGTGTAAACAACTTGCTAATAACGGAATTAGAAAAAAAATAAATATAAAGTTTTTAGTTATTACTTGGTGAAAAATTAAAGAAAAAGAAACGAATATTAAACTTAAACTTACTAATATTATTTCATCAATTTTTTTATCATTTATAATTTTTGATAACACCAAAAATATATTTAAAAATAATAATACGTAGATGAATTTAAAATTTAATATAAGGTTATTAAACGATGGTTGATATTCTGTTAATCGATCACTTGCGATAGTCTGTGGAAACAAAATATATTGATTCAGAAAAAGATTAAAGCTGATTTTATTTATGTATAGAAATAAGACAAAAATTAATAAACATCCAACTGAACTGAAAAATAAGTATTTTAAAAACTTAATTTTTTTAAAAAAAGTTATATAAAAAAAAATTAAAATTATCGTTGAAATAAAAATATATGACGAAGGTGATTGTTTTGAAAAGAATGCTAAAAAAAACAAAAATGGTATTAAGTACCAAAAGATTTTTTTATCGACTTTAATAGTGATAAGAAATAGGAAAACTGCTATTAATGAAAAAAAGGTAGAATAATGATCAGGAAAAGCAACACCCATTGATGGATTGGCTAAGACTGAGAAGCAAAAACAGTAAAAAAAATTTAAACCTCTTTTTAAATTGTAAGTTTTTAATAAGAAATAGAATGTTAAGGTAATTAGACAATTAATTACTGAGCCATTAAGAGTATATACTTTCCAATTTACTCCAAAAAAATAAAAAAAAAGAGATTGAATGTAATCAATAACTGGCCCGCTTACAGTCCAGTAGTCTTTGAAGGGAATAGCTCCATTTAAAATTCTGAAAGCAGTATCATAATAAGCAAATGTATCTTGAGGTAAAACTCCAATATTTGAATAATAAAAATTTATAAAAAATGAAAAAAAAATTAGTATTATTATATCTACTGAATTATTTGAAATTAAATACCTAATCATTTTTTTTTAAGAAAACAATTTCTGAAATATTATTTCCTTCTATAACCATGTCACCTTTTTCAAAAAAATAATTCTTTATATTTTCTTTTAAATAATCAATATCAGCTCCAGAAACAAATTTTGAGTGAAATCTTTTGTTTTCTCTCATTTTTTTTAATATCATTATTGGTGTTAATGCTTCATTGGTTGGATTCAAATTTTTAAAAACATTGAATTGATTGATATCTTCGATAACGTAGTATCCACCTTTTTTTAATTTTCTGAACATGACTGGTAGTGTGATAAGTATATCTCTTAAATTATGACTAGCATCATCTATAATAATATCAAAGTTTTCTTTGAAATGGCTCTCAAAGTTTTTAAGGATCTTTTGAGATGAAACATCAATAAATACTTCTTCAATTCTTTTTGAATAATACCGCATTTGGAAAGGATTTATATTTGCTCCTAAAAATTTTGCATTAGGAAAAAAAAAATAAAAAGCTGCTAAACCCTTTCCTTCGTGAGAACCTATTTCCAACACTTTAATTTTCTCATTTTTAAGAGTCTTAAAATATTTTTCGTAAAATAGAGAATAATTATGAGAAGTTATTTTTTTTTCTTTATCTATTTTAAAACTTGAGCCTTTATCACAATTAAAATGTAAAAATAATTTATCAAGTGGATAGTTGTACAATTCCTTATTTTTTATTTTATCTAAATTAATATATTTTTTTGAAAAACATTTTCTTATTAAATTTAAAAAAAATTTATAATAAAAATTAAATATTTTTCTTAAAAAAGAAAAAAATTTTTTCTTATCTAACTCGTTGCTTAATAAGTTAATATAAGAAAAAACTAAGTGATTAAAGTTCATTAAAAATTTAATTCTATAAATTTTTATCTATTTTTTGGGCAGCAACATATAAATCTTTAACTGATTTTATTGAATTTTTAAAATTTTTTTTTTCATTTTCACTAAGATTTAATTCTATAATCTTCTCCACTCCATTTGAGCCAATAATTACAGGAACTCCAGCATAAATATCTTTTACTCCATATTGTCCTTCTAAATATGCTGCACAAGGTAATTGTTTTTTCAAATCTTTTAAGTAACTTTCTGCCATTTCTACTCCTGAAGCTGCTGGTGCGTAAAATGCAGATCCTCTTTCTAGGTACTTTACTATTTCTGCTCCACCTTTTTTTGTTCTATCGACTATTTGGTTTAGTTTTTCTTGAGTAATTTTCTTTTCTTTTACAAACTCCATAATATTTTTTCCATCAACTTCTGTTGATCCTAGCATCGCTACCATACTATCTCCATGCCCTCCTAGAACAAAAGATTTAATTTTTTGAACAGATATCTTTAATTCTTGTGACAAAAAATAAATAAATCTTGAGGAGTCTAAAATTCCTGCCATTCCTACAACTTTATTTTTGGGAAATCCTGAATATTTTTGCAAGGCCATTACAATGACATCTAACGGATTAGTAATACATATAACAAATGCATTAGGAGAAGTGTTTTTTATACCCTCTGCAACTTGTTTTATTATTTTCAAATTAATCCCTAATAAATCATCTCTTGTCATTCCAGGTTTTCTCGGAACCCCTGCTGTAATAATAATAACGTCTGAATTTTTTGTATCCTCGTATTTATTAGTTCCTGTTAAATTTGTGCTAAATCGGTTGACTGGTGAAGATTGTGCAATATCTAAAGCTTTGCCTTTAGCTAGGCCTTCTGCAACATCAAATAGTACGACATCGCCTAATTCTTTAAGAGCGATTAAATGGGCTAGTGTGCCTCCAATTTGACCAGCGCCAATAAGTGTAATTTTTTTTCTCATATTATTTCATTGTTGGCATTACAAACTCTGGGTCTGATCTTAAACCGGATGGCCATCTCGAAGTGATTGTTTTTAATTTAGTATAAAATCTAACACCTTCTGGACCATGCATGTGATGATCACCAAATAAAGATCTCTTCCAACCGCCGAAACTATGAAAAGCCATTGGAACTGGTATTGGAATATTAATCCCTACCATACCAATTTTAGCTTTAGAGGAAAAGGTTCTCCCAGAGTCGCCATCTCTAGTAAAAATACTCACACCATTTCCGAACTCATGATCGTTGACTAATTTCAAAGCCTCATCAAAGTCTTTTGCTCTAACGACTGATAAAACTGGTCCAAATATTTCCTCTTTATAAATTTTCATATCTTTTGTCACATTATCAAAGAGACATCCTCCAATGTAAAATCCACTTTCGTATCCCTGCATTTTAAAGTTTCTTCCATCGACAACTAATTTTGCTCCTTCTTTGACACCAATATCGACATAACCTTTAACCTTATTTAAATGTTCTTTGGTAACAAGAGGACCCATTTCCGATTGTTTATCCATACCAGGGCCGACTTTCAAAGCCTCAACTTTTTTTGCTAAAGAATTGACTAGTTTATCCCCTATTCCTCCTACTGCTACGGCTACAGACTGAGCCATACATCTCTCTCCCGCTGAACCATAAGCTGCACCCATTAATCCATTAACTGCCTGGTCTAAATCACAGTCAGGCATCACTACGCAATGATTTTTTGCACCGCCAAGAGCCTGAACTCTTTTCTCATTTTTAGCACAATTTTCATAAATATATTTAGCGATAGGTGTAGACCCAACGAAACTCATAGCAACTACATCTTTATTTTGTATTAAAGCATCTACGGCCTCCTTGTCTCCGTTAATGACATTAAAAACTCCATCAGGTAAACCCGCATCACTTAATAATTTCGCTAACATTAATGAGCAGGATGGATCTTTTTCTGAAGGTTTAAGTACAAAAGTATTTCCACATGCAATTGCAATGGGAAACATCCACATTGGTACCATAGCTGGAAAATTAAAAGGAGTAATTCCAGCGCAAACACCCAGTGGCTGTCTAATTGACCAACTGTCCACATTAGATCCAACATTTTCTGTAAATTCTCCTTTTAACATTTGAGGTATTCCACAAGCATATTCTACGACTTCTAAGCCTCGGGTAAGCGATCCCTTAGCATCTTCATAAACTTTTCCATGCTCCGAAACTATAATTTTTGTTAACTCGTCAGAATTTTTTTCAATAAGTTCTTTAAACTTAAACATTACTCTGGCTCTTTGAAGTGGTGGCTTGTTAGACCAAGACGCAAAGGCTTTTTGTGAGTTTGATACAGCATCATTAACGTCTTTTATTGAGGCTAGTTTTACTTCAGCACTCTGTTCACCTGTAGCTGGATTAAATACTTTACCAGTCCTATTAGACACTCCCGAAAAGTTTTTTCCTCCGACAAAATGATGAATTGTCTTCATGTTGTAATTGAATAAATAAGCTTTTAACTTGTTGCAAGCATTTTTTTAATAGAGCCTATTGCTTTTGCTGGATTAAGTCCTTTAGGACAAGAATTAGTGCAATTCATAATGGTATGGCATCTATATAACTTTAATTCGTCTGCTACTTTCTTTAATCTCTCTTTTTTATCACCGTCTCTACTATCTTTTATCCAACGATAAGCCTGCAACAATACGGCCGGACCTAAGTACTTATCTCCGTTCCACCAATAACTAGGACAAGATGTTGAGCAGCAAGCGCATAGTATGCACTCGTAATAACCATCTAATTTTTCTCTATCTTTCTGAGATTGTTTTAACTCTATTTTTTCTTCACCGGTCTGATCTACTTTGAGCCACGGTTGTATTGACTCGTACTGTTTATATAGAGTTGTTAAGTCTCCAATTAAATCTTTTACAACCTTTAAATGTGGCAAAGGATAAATGTTTAAATCACCACTGATATCTGTGTGTGACTTTATGCATGCAAGTCCATTGACACCATCAATATTCATAGCACACGATCCACATACTCCGTGTGCGCATGATCTTCTGAAAGTTAAAGACGGGTCAATTTCATTTTTTATTTTAAATAAGATATCTAGAACTTTAGGCCCGCAGTTGTTCATATCAACTTCAAATGTATCTACTCTAGGATTTTTTCCAGTAGAGGGATCCCATCTATAAACGTTTACTTTTCTTAAATTTTTTGAATTTGTTTTATCTTTGAAATATTTACCAACCT
>MDTD01028827.1_pt1 | contig 16223 bp, 12 predicted proteins | sample 811221 | NCBI WGS metagenome assembly MDTD01 (sample SAMN05326646, study PRJNA326480) | marine metagenome | isolation source: seawater | place: Pacific Ocean: South West | collected 2011 | reverse complement strand
CGCGTGGAAAACCTGATCTCTGCTGCAATGACCGGCCACGCACTGGACGACGAAACCGCGCGCTGGGTCGCCAACCTCGACGTCGTCATGGCCGAAAAACTCGCCGCCGTCGGATTGATCACTCGACAGGAAATCCTTCGACTAAAACCTTTTCTGGACACTTACATCGCATCGCGTAGCGATGCCAAACCAGGCACGCATCTGGTCTACAGGCATGCTCGTCGCAACCTTGTCGAATTCTTCGGGCCTGACAAACCAATGCGCGATATCACACCCGGCGATGCCGACGAATGGCGAATATTCCTGGTCCAACAAAAGTTGTCAGAAAACACCATTCGTCGACGCAGCGGATTGGCCAAACAGTTTTTCAATGCAGCAAAACGCAAAGGATTGATCCAGCACAATCCCTTCTCCGGCTTAAAATCACTGGTTCAGCCCAATCATTCCAGAATGTATTTTGTCACGCGTGATCAGGCTCAAACGATTCTGAACAACTGCCCCGATGCCCAATGGCAATTGATCTTTGCCTTGGCACGCTTCGGCGGGTTACGCTGCCCTTCCGAACACCTTGCCCTCCGATGGGAAGATGTGGATTGGAAACAACGACGCATCAAGGTTCGCAGTCCCAAGACAGAACACCACCCCGGCGGTGAGTGGCGATTGATCCCCATGTTCCCGGAATTGGCCCCCTACCTTGAGGAAGTCTACGAGCAGGCAGAACCCGATGCTAAATACGTCATCACACGATTCCGCAACACAACCGCCAACCTACGAACACAGATGTGCCGAATCATTGGCCGAGCTAAGATCAAGCCCTGGCCCAAGCTGTTCCAGAACCTGCGATCCACGCGAGAAACGGAACTCGCCGAGACGTACCCCCTCCACGTCGTCTGTGCCTGGATTGGTAACAGTCAACCGGTAGCCGCCAAGCATTACCTTCAGGTCACCGACGAACATTTTTCTTCCGCATCGCGCGGAACTGACGTGCCCAAAGAGGGCCACAAGATGACACAGTTGGCCATCTGACAACGATCATTATCTGAAAATCCACGTTGCACCACCTTGTAGATATCTGCAAGGTGGTGCAACTCACTTTTTACCTCGACATCCCATTGATCAATGGCTAAACTCCTGTAAGCACTTTGCCATTGAACCTGACAGCCTATTTACCATTTCGGACGAATGCATGGGGACGGATTTAAGCAAACTTGATCATCTGCTGAGATTGATTCTATTAATGCAATCCGGCCAGGCAGGTAATGCCACACAACTGGCATCGATGCTCAAGGTCACCAAGCGAACGATTCACCGCTATCTCAAAACGCTCAAAGAACTCAACGTTCCCTGCCAGTACGATTCCCATCAGCAACGCTATACCATTGGGCCATCGTTTTTTCTACCACCAGTGCAATTGACCTTTGAAGAAGCACTGTCGCTTTGCGCACTGGCTCAGCAGGCAGCCGGGCGGGATCAAGTGCCCATGTTGCAAGCCGCAGTCAAAGCCATCACCAAGATCCGTGCGGTCATCCCCGGCAGTCTGCAACGCGAACTTACTCAACTCGAATCTCAAATCCATCTGGACCTGGCACGCAGCATCGGCCCCGATGGCATTGCCGACGTCTACACCACCGTGCAGCAGGCCATTGCCCATCGGCGCGTCCTGCAATGCAGTTACGATGCCGTGCACGGCCAAACCGATGACGAAACTTCGGACACGTTATTTGAACTGCGTCCCTACAGTCTTTACTTTGGCCGACGTGCATGGTATGTCATTGGCCAACGCAGTGATCGCCAGCAACTCCGCACGCTCAAACTCAATCGTTTCACATCCATCAAACTCACCGATATTCCGTACATGATCCCCGACGATTTCGACGTCCAGCAACACGTAGGCCTGGCTTGGCGTATGGTCCGTGGCGAACAGGTCCACGATGTCTTGCTGCACTTTGACAGCGAATATGCTGAAACGATCAGCGACACCCAATGGCATCCCACCCAGTCCATCACCTATCACGACGATGGCAGCATCGACTTTACCTGCCGCATTGCCGGCCTGGATGAAATCGTCCACTGGATCCTGGAAATGGGACCACACTGCCGGGTGATCCAGCCGCCTGAACTGGTACAGCGCGTTTATGAAATGGCCAAGGCCACGGCGGAAATGTATGAGAAATAAAAACCCCAGCAACATGGGTAATGCGCCGGGGTAATGGGGCCGCATAAGTGGTTACTTATGCGGAAATTGCATGCATGGAAGATACAACAAAGCTCTACTTCTAGCTTCAATGGAGCCATGCAGCTATTGACGGATACTAACAGATTCGTTCAGAAGTTCAATATTTTATTCTTATAGAAATAAAGTTTTGTTTAACTATCACATTCGACAGGCATAAACTAAAAAAGGTGCCACCCGCAAAGGCAGCACCTCATTTGCCTGTTGATACAGGACTGTTATAGCAGACACATTGTATCAGCAGGCATGACTCATTTCCATTTTCGTCGCAAAATGCGACAAGGAGATCAGCTATGCCTGACACGAATTGCCTCGTTTCTGCCTATGTCCGTATTGGCATCCCTTCCGATCAACTTCCATACACTGAAGATTTTGATCGTCTGCACAACCTGTATTGCACCGAAAGCAGCGATTGGATTTCTGAACACGAGTTGTGGCGTCATCTTTGCCGACTTCGCAAAAAAAGCGAGCTTCCCCCAATCTGTCGCCATCGCTAACCCTCATTTTGCGAGACTGCAATGCATGTAGATCATAGCAGTCTCGCAAATATTCTGATTCCTGTGACACCCCGCTGTCACACCCATCAGATATCTTGCTTGTGTCGTCGTTGCACGGAAGCAGGGACATGGATACAACAGTACGGTGAGGGCGTGATGGCAGATAAGCGAACGCGTCACACGAAAGCAAGAACCGGGAAAACTTTCGGGATACTTTCCAGAGGTTCCGGGGGCGGGGATGTCGATGAATTGCAGCAACAATCGCTTCAACAGATGGCCAACCTTTGTCAGCATGCACGTGACAAAGGCAAGTCGATCAGTCTGTTCAATGCCCGCCGATTACTGCGACGCATTCTGGCCCAAGCATCAGCCTGACAGTTCAGACAACAAGGCACTGCACACGAAAACGAGGAACCGTCCATGAGCATGGAATCCTATTGCCAATTTTTTGAAACATTAACCGATGGACACCAACCCCACCCTTGGCAGGATCGATTGGGGGCCGACCCGACATGCGACAACCGCCTGATTCGCATTCCCACCGGCCTGGGTAAGACTGACGGTGTTCTGGGGGCATGGCTTTATCACCGAGTCACCCGCCAGGATCAGGCATGGCCTATGCGATTAATATGGTGCCTGCCGATGCGTGTGTTGGCTGAACAGACCAGTCTGGAAGCTCAAAAGTTGATTCAGAAAATGGGCACTGACGACGATGTTCAGGTCCATCTGCTCATGGGTGGAGAAAAAACGGACAACTGGCATCACCACCCCGAAAAGCCAGCCATCATCGTGGGCACGCAGGACATGCTGCTTTCGCGCGCCTTGAACCGTGGCTATGCCGCAAGCCGGGCGCGTTGGCCCATGGATTATGGGCTGCTCAATCATGACAGTTTATGGGTAATGGACGAGGTGCAACTCATGGACGTGGGCTTGGCCACCAGTGTGCAATTGCAAGCCTTCCGTAAGCAGTATGAAGATCAGCAACTGCGTCCCTGCTTCACGTGGTGGATGAGCGCGACACTTCAGGACGACTGGTTCAATACAGCGGATTCGGCATCGTGGCTCCCATCACTTGTCGAACACAAACTTCTCGTCAAAAACTCTGAACAAACCGGTCAACTGTGGGATATCCCTAAACCACTGCAAATCCAATCCATTCCCAGGAAAGGTGATCCCAAAACCAAACAACTGGCAGACCTGGCCTGGCAGACCCACCAGCAGCAAACCGAACCAACCGACACCGGCAAAGTCACCCTCGTCATCGTCAACCGCGTGGATACCGCTTGCCAGTTACATGCTCACCTTGACAAGCAATCTGAAAAAATGGACCGCAAGCCGGAAATCCGCCTGATTCACAGCCGATTCCGTGGCATGGAACGACAGGCGTGGACCGAGGATTTTCTCAACAAAGCCCATTGTCAAAATCCGCAAACCGACATGATCCTCATCGCCACGCAAGTCGTCGAAGCCGGCGTGGACATCTCGGCAACGGCATTGGTCACGGAACTGGCACCATGGCCCAGCCTGGTTCAACGCTTTGGACGAGCAGCACGCTATGGTGGTCAAGCCCAAGTTGTCGTAGTGAATCGACAATTGGCTGATAAGGATGCACTACCTTACGACGCAGCAGAACTGGAAGCGACAGCCAAGGCCATCTCCGAATTGCAGGATGTTGGCATCGCCAGTCTGGAAACATTTGAGAGCGAGATGGATCAACAGCAGCTTCAGCAATTGTATCCCTACGACATCAAGCATCTGCTTACCCGTCGTGAGAATAACGAGCTCTTTGACACCACCGCGGATCTCAATGGCGCAGACCTGGATATCAGCCGCTTTATTCGCAGTGGCGAAGAACGTGATGTAACCATCTGCTGGATCGATGGACCTGAAGACAATCGACCTGAGAATAATTTCGTTCCCCATCGCCGATCCTTGTGCCCGGTTCCCGTTAAAAAGGCCCAGGATTGGCTGTTTGGCAAAGTCCATCACCGTGCCTGGGTTTGGAACTACACGGAAGATCGCTGGCAAAGAGCGCGTCGCGATGACTGCTATCCCGGGCAAACGTTGCTTGTGGACAAGGACGCCGGAGGCTACGAACCGACAACTGGTTTTAACGAAAAGCGTAAAACTACGGTTCAAATTGACCTTGAGCCCCCCAAAAACCATTCAAAAGATCAACTGTCAGATCGTGCACATGAACGCGAAGACCAAAGCCAATTCGATTGGCAGAGCATTGCAACGCATGGCAAAGAAGTGGCGGATGACCTGCAAACCATGGCAGGCTGCCTGACGCTGGCCCAACCTCTGACCAGCTTGCTTGATCTTGCAGGACGTCTTCACGATTGGGGCAAATCGCATATCGCATTCCAAAGCTCAATTGTGAGACAAAAGGATCGACCTCCACAGCAGGACCTTGCCAAAGCGCCCAAAGAAGCGTGGTGTAACCTCAAGGACATGTATTGCAATGCCGAGCAAAGCATCGGTAAACGCCGTGGGTTCCGTCACGAGTTGGCAAGCACGTTGGCAATTTTCGAGTTGCTTCGAAGTCACAATCCCGACCATGCAGCACTATTGGGGCAATACCACGATCTTGCCGAACAGCTCACCGAACTGGGCGTCTGGGACTCTCAAGAAGAAAACACCTCATATGAAGTCGACTGCCCACTTGCCAAAGAACTCGATGCATTGGATGCCGGGCAATTCAACCTGCTGGTCTATCTTGTCTGTTCGCACCACGGTAAAGTCCGCGGCAGTTGGCAATCCACACCGCTTGACCAGAAGTACGAACCCCCCTCTGCATCATCTGACGATCAATCAACCAATCTTCAAGTAAAACCTCGGACAACGAACGTGCAAAAGCCTATTCTCGGTATCCTCGATCATGACGTTCTGCCGGATATCCGCTTGATTCTCAAAGATGGTCAGACCTGCCAGGTTCCCTCGGTTTTGCTGCATTTGGATCTGGCATCCATCGGTTTGTCCGTGCGTTATGGTGACAGCTGGAACCATCGCGTCGAGCAACTCAAACAAACCATGGGCCCCTTCGTCCTTGCGTATCTCGAATCCCTGATGCGGGCAGCGGACATCCGCATCTCCCGCCAACCCCATGACAAACCCGACGCACTTGTAAGCATGGAAGGAGTCCACGCATGAAAACGCATATTCACCATCTTGCAGGTTGCAGCCCTACCCCCCTGGCTCACTATCTCAAGGCTTTTGGCGTCCTGCGATTGCTCTCCCAACAGAAAGACCCACAGGCACGCGGCTGGTGGCAAAACGAAAGCTTTTACCTGCTAACGGAACTGGATCATCAGGCTCTCTGTGATTTTTTTCTCAATGACTATCAACCCACGCCCCTGATTGCGCCTTGGAACGGTGGCAGTGGTTTTTATTCCAAGGACAACAAACAGGGGATCACGGAGATTCGCAAAAGTCAGGGTTCACGGCTGGCAATGTATCGACAATCGATCAAGCTCGGCGAGCAAATGGTCGGACAGCGTAAGGAAAGTCCCAAGAAAGAAGACAAAAAAGCCATGCTCCAGCAATGTCGCCAACGATGGCGAGGCGTTTTGCTTGATTGGCTGGAAGCTGCGATGGTGATCGGTTCCGACGGTAATCCAATGTATCCAGCCCTACTGGGAACCGGTGGCAATGACGGGCGTCTGGACTTTACCAACAACTTCATGCAGCGGATTGCCGAGTTGATGGATTGCTCATCTAAACACGCCACAGCCAAACCCCATGTCGATGCGCAACTGGATTCGGCTTTGTTTGTCACCCCCGTGGTCAACCTGGGTGGTGGTGCCGTGGGCCAATTCCTCCCGGGCAGTATCGGTGGTGCCAACAGCGGCACCGGGTTTTCCGGCTATGGTTTGGTTAATCCGTGGGACTTTGTTCTGATGCTCGAAGGCACAATTGCTTTCGTCTCATCGGTCACCCGACGAGCCAACAGCCAGGCTTTGCCCCAAGCGGCTGCTCCGTTTGCTGTCTACGCTTCGGCGGCAGACTTCGGCAGTGCTTCGGATGCTGACAAAACACGTGGCGAACAGTGGATGCCCCTGTGGGACAGGCCTGCAACTTTTGGTGAAATCAGAAACCTGATTGCCGAAGGTCGTAACCAGATTGGTTCTGAACCTGCCCGACGCCCGTCGGACTTTGGCCGGGCCATTGCGCGACTGGGTGTTGCTCGTGGGATCACCGCCTTTGAGCGCTATGGTTATATCGAACGTAACGGCCAGGCTAACCTTGCCGTCCCGCTTGGTCGATGGGAAGTCAAAGCCCAACCTTATCAGAATCTCATCGACAGTATCGCGCCTTGGGTCGACAGGCTGCGACGTGCAGGCAGTGAAAAATTCGCACCCGCAGCCATCACCCGAGCCGGAAGAATCTGCCAACAGGCAATCATGACCTGCTGCAAAGGCAGTGATGTCACACGTTGGCAGAACCTGTTAATCGCACTGGGGCAAGCCGAAGCTCAACTGATTCACTCTCCAAAATTCACTGCTGACAAACACCTTGCCCCTTTGCCCACGCTTTCGGGTCAGTGGTTGACGGCCATTGAAGAAGACGCTCCGGAATACCGGCTGGCAATGGCTTTCGCTTCGCAGGTGGGTTTTGACAAGCAGGGCAATCCGACCGATGACATCCGGCGACATTTCCTGCCACTGTCTGATAAGCATGCCAGGAAACTTGATCGGCAATTTCATAGCAATGAAGATCGCCTGCTCATCACGCCGCAAGTGGTCTGTACCGGCAACAACCTACAATCGGTTGCCATTGCCCTGATTCATCGCCGAATCATTGAAGCAGGTCAAAAGAATCAGCATGACTTCCCGTTGCAGTCGCGTGGTCGGATCACTGCACGACTTGCAGATATTGCCCAACTGCTGGCCGGTGATTTGGATGAGGCGAAAACCCTGCAATTGATCCGTCCCATGCTGGCGATCAATTGGCAATCAGCAGCTTTTAAAAATGAAACGGATCACCATTACGAACCCGATGGTGTATTGCATCTTTACGGTCTGTTGCGTCTGGCAAACTGGCCCGGCTCACTCAAACTCAAAAAGTCGGCCACCCCGTACAAGTTCAAACTTAATCCCGTCATTTTCAATCGCCTGGCAACGGGTAATCTGCATGGTGCCGTCGATGAAGCTCACCGGTTGCTTCGGATCAACGGCCTGCGCCCGCATATCACCCAATCGTTGGGCCATCCGCAAATTGCCTATCGCCTGGCAATGGCATTGGCCTTCCCGATTTCAAACTTTCATGCCTCAGAACTGGCCCAATGTCTGACCAGGCCCAAACTCTCAAACGATGAATCTCAAACCCCAATCACAATGGAGAACACACAGTCATGAAAACCGATCTTTCCCCTCTGGATCAGGCCAGTCGCCTGCTATTGAATGTTGAACTCACCCCGTTGCAAGGCACACGCTTTCAGCCCACTGGTTTTCCCGATCTTGGGGCAGCCACGTATCAGGCCGGTGAGGTCCCCTGCCTGCTGGTGGAAAGTGCCCAGTCCATGGCCAACCGACTGGAAGCAGTCTGCTGGGATGAGGCGTCCAATGAACTCAAAGATACATTACAGGGACTGAGCTATATCCGCGTGGAAGAAAATGGCCAATACCTGACCAGTTCCATCACCGAAGCGCATCGCATCAACAGTCCGTACATTGAATATGCTCAAGACAAAGCTTTTCATCAGCAACTTGCTGAAGAAATTAACTACTCTGAAAATGCTCCAATTGATCGGCCTCATTTTCTTAAAACCATTTTCAAATATGATCCCAATAGTTTGATTCACGGGGTTTTTCTGGAAAGTATCGCTGGGCGTTTACGCATTGCTCGTTCCTTATCATCATTTATTGAAGCGACTAATACTTCTGTGGTTGCTTCCGGTGGTGTCAAAAATGATCACATACAACCCAGCCCTAACAAGGCAGCTAAACGTGCAGCAGCGGAGGGCTTTGGCAATGTCCCCTTCTCACGCGAGGAATACACAGCACAAACCATCACTGCCTATTTCTGCCTGGATCTGAATCAAATTCGTGGTTACGGCTTGCCTGAAGAAGCCCAGACACTTCTGATCCTCTTGTCACTGTACAAAATCCGCGTATTTCTGGATGGTGATATGCGTTTGCGCACTGCCTGCGATTTTGCCGTCAAGAATCCAGATACCATCACCGCCCAACGCCCTGCCGAATTCACGCTACCAAGCTTGGGTGACCTGGAAGCAGACATCCCCACCGCCATTGAACAATGCAAGTCCTTGATGGCTGGCGTGACCACCGTCGTCTACAGCAAATAATCGGAGATAGCCATGTTCACGATCCGACTGACCTGGCCGGCCGGCCGATACCATGCCACACCGTGGGGCAAACATGTCAATGAAGGACAGGTTGAATGGCCTCCCAGTCCATGGCGCCTGTTACGTGCATTGCTGGCAACGGGGTTTAACAAACATCACTGGGCAGAAGTTCCAGCGTCTGCACGGTCACTGATTGAAAAACTCGCTGCCACTTGGCCCAGCTTTCAACTGCCTGCAGGCCAGTTGGGGCACACACGCCATTACATGCCATATGTCGAAGGTAAAAAACAGAACACCACCAAGGTCATCGACACCTTTGTTCGACTGGAAAAAACTACAGATGCCATGTTGATCCGTTACCCGGTTGATCTGGACGCATCGGAAACGCAACTCCTCGAACAGTTGCTCGCAGACCTTGCTTACCTGGGACGAGCCGAAAGCTGGGTGACAGGCGAGTTGGTAACCATGCAGCAAAACCAGGAAACGGATCGACCGTGGTGCAGCCCCTGCCAGAATGCAAATGGACCACGAATGCAACCTGGCTTTGAGCAGGTCCCCGTACTCGGTGCATTGCAACCAGACCAATATCTTCACTGGCGTGAACAAGCCATCACACAACACTGGCAACAAGCACAACAGGAACTCGAACAGATCGCTGAAAACAAGGGTAAAAAAAACAGCAAAGCGCAATTGACCAAGGCCCGGCAGAAAGTCGAAGCGGCCTATCCACAGGATTTATTGGCTTGCCTGCTCCAGGACACGGCAGATTTTCAACAACACGGATGGAGCCAACCGCCTGGCACACAATACCAGCTATACCTGCGGCCAACCGGCGCATTGGAAAACAAGCCGCCACGCCCGGCTCGCTATCGCACCCAACTCCAACCCGTCGAAGCGGCGTTGATCAATCTGGCATCGGATACCAACCGACCGGGTGCAACACTTCCGTCCTACTACCGTAGCCTGCCACAAAATGACCTGCTGCATGCGGCCATTATCAGTCAACTCGACAAGGTAAAATCTGACAACGAGAAATCAAACTGTCCAGTCCTCACTGGCAAGGATGATCAGAACCAAGTCCTGCTGCATCAACACCAGCACGCCCATTACTTACCATTGGATCTTGACCAGGATAATCGTCTGGATCACATCTTGATTTACGCGCCCATGATGCTCGACCACAAAGCGCAACGTGCCATCATGCGCGTACAACGGACGTGGACCAAGGGACAGGACAAACCCATCGTGGTCACCTGCGTCGGCTTCGGTTCACTGGAACAGATGCGCAGCCAGATCAAAGACAAAAACAATCACCCCGTTCCCATCCTCTGTCATGCACAGACATGGGTCAGCCACACGCCTTTCGTCCCGGTACGTTATATCAAAAAGTCCGGCAAAAACAGTCTTGAAAACCAGGTCCGTACAGAATTGCAATGCCGTCGAATGTCTAACGGCCAACCGTTTCCAGAACCAACCAAGATTCAACTGCTTCCCAAAAATGAACTCATTGAACGCAAGCTTTTGCGTTTTGTGCACACCCGTACAAAACAAGGCAAACAACCACCGGTCAATTGTGCCTTTGGCCTGCGAATCTGTTTTGACAAACCTGTTTGCGGACCCATTGCACTGGGCTATGCAAGCCATTACGGCATGGGATTGTTTGCACCTGATCAGACTTAAGAATATGTCAATATCATGAAAGGAATTCCGGGGTGACTTCTTCCAATACCACAACCACTATCTCTGACGACGAACAGCAACCCATTCCCCTGCGCATGCTCAATGAGTATGCGTATTGTCCGAGGCTCTTTCACCTGATGCATGTCGAAGGACGATGGGAGGACAATCACTACACGCGCGATGGCAAGCATGTGCACCGGCGTGTGGATCAATTGGATCATGTGCTGCCCGATGCTGAGGACGCAACAGCGGATGATGCTGGTGTTGCTCGCAAAGACATGCAGGATGACGGGGATGAGCCGCCTGAGATTGTCCGCAGCATTCCGCTCACCAGCCAGACACTGGGGATCACAGCCAAGCTGGATTTGGTGAGTCTGGCGGATCAGGAAGCGGTGCCGGTGGAGACCAAGCGGGGACGCGTGCCGGATAACCCGCAACGGTCATGGGAACCTGAGCGCGTCCAACTCATGGCACAGGGACTGCTGCTGCGCGAACAAGGCTATCACTGCGATCACGGGTTTCTTTACTTTGCAGCTTCGCGCACCCGGGTTCACATTGCGTTTACCGAAGCCTTGGAGCATCGCACGCTTGAACTGCTTGATCAAGCTCACCGAGCGACGCAATCAACCACCCTGCCTCTGCCCCTGGAAAACAGTCCCAAATGTCACGGTTGTTCACTGAGTGGCATCTGCCTGCCGGATGAGACGCTGACTTCCGCTGCATTGGATCGGCCGCTGGTCATCGCTGACGCAGATGTCGATACGGACGTTGACGATGCTGATGCGCCAGGTGAATCCACCATTCGCCGACTTTATCCTGCACGCGATGAAGCCCAACCGCTCTATGTCCAGAAACAAGGTGCCTTCATCGGCAAAACCAGTCAAAGCCTGGTCGTCCGCAAAGAGAAGCAAAAACTCAACACCGTCAAACTCAAGGACCTTAACCAGGTCGTCATCTGCGGGAACATCGGCATCTCCGCCCAGGCGATTCACACCCTCTGCGAAGCAGGCATCCCCATCGTCCACCTGTCCATGGGCCACTGGTTTTACGGCATCACCCATGGCATCAACCTGCGCAATGCCTTTGACCGTGCCGCCCAATTCCAGGCTGCCCAAAACGAGATTCTCAAGCTGCAATTCGCCCGTTACCTTGTCATCTCCAAGGCAATTAACCAGCGCACCATGCTCCGCCGCAATGCAAGCAATGTTTCAACGCTTGATCGCACACTCACCGACATGCAGGAACTCATCGACCGCCTGCCACACGTCACGGACATCCCCGGCATGCTCGGGCATGAAGGCATGATTGCTGCCCACTATTTCCGACACTTTGACAAGATGCTCAAGCCCCAGGACTTTGATGCGACATGGGATTTTTCAGGCAGAAATCGTCGCCCGCCCAAAGACCCCGTCAACGCGCTTTTGTCATTCGGCTATGCCTTCCTTACCAAGGAGTTCACCGTGGCCCTGCTGGCTGAAGGTCTTGATCCGTGGTGGGGACTGTATCACAAGCCGCGTCACGGCCGCCCTGCCCTGGCATTGGATCTCATGGAACCGTTCCGGCCCGTCGTCGTCGACTCAGCAGTGATCACCGCCATCAACACCGGCATGACACGCGGCTCGCATTTCACACGTTCCAAAAGTGGCTGCGTCCTCAAACCCGACGGCCGCAAAAATTTCATCCGTGCTTACGAAAACCGTCTCAGCCAACTGGTCACTCATCCGCTCTTTGGCTACCGCTGCTCCTGGCGATCCATGATCAAACTCCAGGCCCGCCTCTTTTCCCGCTGGCTTCGCAAGGATATCCCGCATTTGCCGGAGGTGATCACGCGATGAAAACCAACCCGATCACCCATCGCCGTCACTATGTCATCACCTATGACGTGAGCGATGACAAACGCCGCAACCGGATTTTTAAAACCCTCTACGATCACGGCGACCACGTCCAGTTCAGCGTCTTCGTCTGCCAACTGACCAAACGCGAACGTGTCGATCTGATGGCCAAACTCACCCATATCGTCAACCACAAGGAAGACCAGATCATGCTCATCGACCTGGGCACCGCACAAACCGACTGCCGAACCTTGATTCAGACCGTGGGTAAGGCCTATTATCCCTTGACGAGTACCTTCATTGTCTGATTGAAAGCCATGCAAATGTTTGAATTCCTCAACGAGCGGTCCAGTGGTAAAATGATCCCAGTAACCGCTCGCGTTCTTTGGCAAGTCAATAGTTATGAACAAAAACACCGGCTGCCCGTGTGCTTGATGACTCCGCTTTGCAAGGCCTCTCGCTGTGACAAGCATACGTCACGACTCCGTCCGCAGTTAAAGCAGACGCTATTTCCATGCGTAACCACTCATGGCTCCATTGAAGCTGGTAGGGTCTTCATTTTGACCGCCGATGCAATTGTAATTTCCATGCGTAACCACTCATGGCTCCATTGAAGCTGTGTCGCTTCCTGCGTGGCGCGTGCGTGTTTGCGGACATTTCCATGCGTAACCACTCATGGCTCCATTGAAGCCAGACTCAGAAACGCGGTGTATGAAACCGCCAATGAATGTATTTCCATGCGTAACCACTCATGGCTCCATTGAAGCCATCCGGGGTTGGCCTTGTTGTTGACCGAATGCCCCAAATTTCCATGCGTAACCACTCATGGCTCCATTGAAGCTTGTATTTCATCCCCGGCAAGAAAGAGAACACCATCATTTCCATGCGTAACCACTCATGGCTCCATTGAAGCTTTGTCACATGAGCAACAGTTCCGGCACCTAGTCCGTATTTCCATGCGTAACCACTCATGGCTCCATTGAAGCGTAAAGAAGGTGAAATGATGAAAATAACGATTGAATATTTCCATGCGTAACCACTCATGGCTCCATTGAAGCAAAAATAGTTCACTTTGCATACCTGCCATGACGTCCAAATTTCCATGCGTAACCACTCATGGCTCCATTGAAGCTCCAGAACTTGGAGCCTATCACTTTGATTTGCGAATGCATTTCCATGCGTAACCACTCATGGCTCCATTGAAGCGTATTGAGCGATCCACTTTGCCAGGTCATAACGTGCATTTCCATGCGTAACCACTCATGGCTCCATTGAAGCTTGGAGAGTGAAACGCAACCGACCCTCGTTGGGTCATATTTCCATGCGTAACCACGCATGGCTCCATTGAAGCATCAACAGTCGCCACAACAATGCTCGTGACACGACATTTCCATGCGTAACCACGCATGGCTCCATTGAAGCTTTATTCAGGTCAACAAGATATTTAATCTCGTCAGCATTTCCATGCGTAACCACGCATGGCTCCATTGAAGCATGTTCCTCCGTAGCTTGACAATCCCTTGGTGATCATTTCCATGCGTAACCACGCATGGCTCCATTGAAGCGCAGTACCGTCATTTGCATTGCCTGTTCGGTCGGTGATTTCCATGCGTAACCACGCATGGCTCCATTGAAGCAATGTCGCCTTGGCTTCCGATGGGGTACTCTTTCCAATTTCCATGCGTAACCACGCATGGCTCCATTGAAGCTATAGTTGGTATTTTAAAAGCATCGTACCAAACTAATTTCCATGCGTAACCACGCATGGCTCCATTGAAGCGCTGGCGCTGCTGGTGATGTCGATACAGAGTACGAAACATTTCCATGCGTAACCACGCATGGCTCCATTGAAGCAAGCTCTTCGTCTTCTTCGACTTCTTCGTCTTCTTATTTCCATGCGTAACCACGCATGGCTCCATTGAAGCTCTTCTTTTTGGATTTAGCTAAACCAGAGCACATTACCCATTTCCATGCGTAACCACGCATGGCTCCATTGAAGCAGACGTACCTACTACACTGGGTTTTGATCTTAACGCATTTCCATGCGTAACCACGCATGGCTCCATTGAAGCGTTAATAGCGTAGTTTGAGCTAACGCGCGACAAGATAATTTCCATGCGTAACCACGCATGGCTCCATTGAAGCGCAGGTGGTATAGCAGACACAAATCAGGCTCTTAGGATTTCCATGCGTAACCACGCATGGCTCCATTGAAGCGTCATCCCAACGCCAGAAGGTGAGAGAACGTTAAGCCATTTCCATGCGTAACCACGCATGGCTCCATTGAAGCCACTCGCTGCATTGGACTGTACGATACGAAGCCATATTTCCATGCGTAACCACGCATGGCTCCATTGAAGCCCAAGTCCGACAACGATCTAGCCAAGAAACAACTGTCATTTCCATGCGTAACCACGCATGGCTCCATTGAAGCTCGTAACGGCCTAGCTGGCGACCGCGACCGGATTCTATTTCCATGCGTAACCACGCATGGCTCCATTGAAGCCAATCCAGCCGACAACATCACCGCCACAACTGCGGCATTTCCATGCGTAACCACGCATGGCTCCATTGAAGCACTCTATGCCGGGGTTTGTTAGGTGCTTTCCGGGGTTATTTCCATGCGTAACCACGCATGGCTCCATTGAAGCTTCATTACCGGGAACATATTCCCATGTCCCGTTTATGATTTCCATGCGTAACCACGCATGGCTCCATTGAAGCACCGCTTGCAAATGCGCTAGACTGTCTCTTGAGCAATTTCCATGCGTAACCACGCATGGCTCCATTGAAGCGATGGCTTGCACCAATTCCTTGCCAGTGCCAAGTCGCATTTCCATGCGTAACCACGCATGGCTCCATTGAAGCCGTCTGCTCTGCTGCGTTGAAGCGGATCATGGCCTGATTTCCATGCGTAACCACGCATGGCTCCATTGAAGCAAAAAGAAACAGGATTGAAAACATCACTATGATTACATTTCCATGCGTAACCACGCATGGCTCCATTGAAGCGACTACTCCACGAAACCAGATAAAGTTTGTTCCTATGATTTCCATGCGTAACCACGCATGGCTCCATTGAAGCTGCTGTTGGTTCACATGCACGTGCGTCGACCGATCAAATTTCCATGCGTAACCACGCATGGCTCCATTGAAGCTAGGATGCGATCAGCAGGCAGTTGGGTGCCATCTTCATTTCCATGCGTAACCACGCATGGCTCCATTGAAGCAAGATCACCGAGCAGTTGCATGGCGTGCTGTTCACTGATTTCCATGCGTAACCACGCATGGCTCCATTGAAGCCGCACGATAAGTTGCTTGCGTTCCAGGTCAACGTCGCATTTCCATGCGTAACCACGCATGGCTCCATTGAAGCAGCATGGCGTTGAGGTCGCGGGTGTTGAGATTTTCAAGCATTTCCATGCGTAACCACGCATGGCTCCATTGAAGCCTCTTATACGAAGCTCTGGATCGCCCTGAGAGGCGTCATTTCCATGCGTAACCACGCATGGCTCCATTGAAGCTTACCAAAGGCAAGACATGTAAGACGAGGATCGTAGAATTTCCATGCGTAACCACGCATGGCTCCATTGAAGCTGCCATTGGTGTCGGTGCTCCGATGGCCCGCAAGTATATTTCCATGCGTAACCACGCATGGCTCCATTGAAGCATCG
>MDTD01138430.1_pt1 | contig 16227 bp, 16 predicted proteins | sample 811221 | NCBI WGS metagenome assembly MDTD01 (sample SAMN05326646, study PRJNA326480) | marine metagenome | isolation source: seawater | place: Pacific Ocean: South West | collected 2011 | reverse complement strand
TGATATAAATTTCTACTGCACCAAAGCAAATCGCAAATAAGGTTGCTAACAAAACTATGACAATAACTTCATCCATATTTTATTATAACTAAATCAATTTTTTTTAAAGTAGATTAAAACTTTATCGAATATACGTATCTCTCTAATAGTTTGTAAAATATACAAATGGGTGGATATGACTTTATGATAGTACTTTGGGTTATTTTTATTATTGTTGGCTTATTGCGTATCAAAGATGATTACAAAGATTTTAGTGAAACAAAGGAAAGATTAAGTATCTCTTTAGTGACAAAACTTAGTATGTTTACGGGTGGTATAGCTATGACCTTATTTGGGATAGCGGGACTAGTATATCTTATTATGAACCCAGGAATGTTTTCTTAAAACTACCATTTAATTAAATCAAGACAAGATAAGGAAAAATGGACCGTTTTAAAGCTTTTTATTTTATTTACGATGCAGATGGCGGCATTTTTAATAAAATAAAATATTGGTTGAATAAAAATATTTTAAAGAAGAAAACTGCATGTGAACTATGTGATATCTCGCATGGTAAATTTTTTGTAAGGCTAGAGTGGTTAGATTTTATAAGGGAACTTGAGAAAGAATATAAAATAGAAGTGTTACATCGCGATGAATTACCTAAAAAAATTCGAGAAAAAGATTTTCAATATCCTTGTGTAATTGGCGAAACAAATTCTGACCTAGGAGAAGTTTTTACCAAAGCTGAATTTATAAATTTTGAAAATCTGACAAATGTTCAAGAATTAAGAGAACAGTTTTTAGATAAGATATCTTAGAACTCAAGCAGGATTATAAAAATCCTGATAACAAAATATCCATGGAGATGTATAATCTTCATTCATTTTAAGAATTGCGGGCATGGTATAATGGCTATTACTTCAGCCTTCCAAGCTGACGATGCGGGTTCGATTCCCGCTGCCCGCTCCATATTAATATTCCTTAAACAAGTAGCCTGAAGTTAGATGTACAAAAGCTTTGACTCCGGTATCTAGAGACTCATCGCTCACCTCAAAAAAAGGCGAATGGTTACCGGCAACTTTGGTCCAATCTTTTCCAGCTTCAGTAACGCCTAAAAAGAAAAAGAAACCTGGTACTTGTTGAGCATAGTATGAAAAGTCCTCAGCTCCTGTAGATAAGTCTGTTCTTACAAGAAATTCTTTTCTTTCGACAACCTTTTCGAGGACTGGAAGAACTCTTTTAGTCAGATCGGGATCATTAATAGTAACAGGATAATTATTTCCAATAGGAATGGTAACTTCAGCATCGCCTCCATTCATTTTGGCAGTACTTTTAGCAATAGTTGTCATTTCTTGAATTATTTTGTCTCTCATCTTAGGGTCATAAGTCCTTACGGTACCCTCTAGAACAACCTCATCAGGAATAATATTACTTCGCACTCCACCATGAATACTTCCAACTGTAACTACAGCGGGTAAATTTCTGATATCCAATTTACGAGAGACAATTGTATTAAAGGCATTAACAATCTGAGAACTTATCATTATGGGATCCACGCTTGCCCAAGGAGCTGAACCATGTGCTTGCTTTCCTTTAATAGTTATTTTCCATGAATCTGCAGCAGCCATTGTTGGGCCTTCTCTATAGGCAATTACACCATCTGGAGCAGGGTTTACGTGTAATCCGAAAACCACATCAGGTTTATTTTTTTTAAAAATTCCTTCTTTAAGCATTAATTTAGCTCCGCCTTCTTCGCCAACCGGCGGACCTTCTTCAGCAGGTTGAAAAATAAACATAATGCTTCCAACTAATTTATTCCTATGTTCTGTAAAAAATTCAGCTACCCCCATAAGAATTGCCATGTGAGCATCGTGCCCACAGGCGTGCATCACACCAACATCCAAACCATTAAAGGTTGAGCGTTCCTTTGAAGCAAAAGGTAAACCAGTTTGCTCAACAACTGGGAGAGCATCCATATCAGCCCTAAGAGCAACCATAGGACCTGGTTTAGTTCCTTTCAAGATTGCAATTAAGCCTGTTTTAGCAATACCTGTTTCTACTTCCAACCCCAAGGATTTAAGATGTTTTTCAATATATTTTGCTGTATTAAATTCGCGATTTGAAAGCTCAGGATATTGGTGTAAATGCTGACGCCATACCGTAACTTTTTTTAATATATCTTCAGAGTCTAAATCAATCTGGTTTATAAAAAAATCTGCGGAACTTAACAGAGACAAAGGAAAATAGAGCAGAGAAATAATTAATAATAATTTTGTTTTCACTTAAATACCTGATCAGCTACGTAGGGATTGGTTAATCTTTCTTGGCCAAAAGTTGAAATGGGACCATGACCTGGAACAAAGGTAACGTCATCACCCAAAGGCCAAAGTTTGTCTCTAATTGCATCTAATAGATGTTGAGTATTTCCTCCGGGTAAATCCGTACGTCCTATTGAACCCTGAAATAAAACATCCCCCACAATGGCCAATTTTGATTCAGGATGATGAAAAACTACATGTCCAGGAGTATGTCCAGGACAGTGATAAACATCCAGTTTTTCACCGTCAATAACGATTTGATCGCCTTCATCCAGCCAGCGGTTGGGTTCAAAGCTTTTTGCTGAATCAAGACCAAAACGTTTACCTTGTTCTTCCAAAGATTTGACTAAAAAATCATCAGCAATATGCGGGCCTTCAATATCGATATTATATTTTTTTGCAAGTTCATAGGCTCCACCAGCATGGTCTAGATGACCATGAGTAATAAATATCTTAGTAAGTGTGAGCTCTTGTTTCTCAAGAAAGTTTTCTATTCTAGGAAGGTCTCCGCCTGGATCTGTGACTACAGCTGAATGTGAAGATTCCTTCCATATCACACAGGAATTCTGTTCAAGTGGGGTTACTGGGATAATTGCTGCTTTTAATGTAGCCATAAATTTAAAAACCTGACATTATTATACCCCATGAATTTTGAAGTTTTAGACGGCAACAATTTAAAGATAAGAGCAGTTGTAGAAGGCAATGGCCCATTAGTCGTCTTAGTTCATGGTTGGCCAGAAAGTTGGTATAGCTGGCGTCATCAAATCAAGCCGCTCACTGAAGCTGGTTTTAAAGTTGCTGCTATCGATGTTCGTGGATATGGAGGGTCAGATAAACCGCATGAAATTTCTGCTTACAGCTTAAAAAATCTTGCAGCCGATATTGCCGGTGTTATCGATTCTCTCGGTTATAAAGAAGCATATTTATTCGGTCATGATTGGGGAGGGCCAATTGTTTGGACTACTGGACTTCTATACCAAGACACTATCAAAGGTGTAGGAGCTCTTTCAGTACCTTATACGCCTGTTGGGGAAAAATCTTTAATTCAATTGTTTAGAGAACTTTATAAAGATAAGTTTTTTTATCAATTGTATATTCAAGAAGAAGGTGTTGCAGAAGCTGAATTTGAGGCAGATGTTCGTAAAGCATTGGAAATAACTTATTTCAGTGGCGATGGAAGGGGAATGCAGTTCATGCTCGAAAATCTTGGTAATCCTGCTTATCAAAAGTCGCCTGACTCAAAAATGTTAGACAATTCTCCAAGATTCGATACTTATCCCGACTGGCTTACACAAGATGATATGAATTATTTTATAAATGAATTTGAGCATAGTGGCTTTCGCGGCCCATTCAACAGATATCGTGCACAAGATATAGATTTTCAAGAACTTCAAGATTTTAAGAACATGCCTTATCCTTTACCAGCTTGTTTTATAACTGGAACCTTAGACCCGGTTAACTTTTTTGCTAGAGATGAAAGTGCAACTTCAGAAGACATTCTTGAAGCTTTCACAAAAAATTATGACGATTTACGAAAAGTTGAAATTCTTGATGGTGTTGGTCACTGGACTCAGCAAGAAAGTCCAGAGCAGGTAACCAGCCATATGATAGATTTTTTAACAAAATTATAAGGAGAAAATTATGACTTCAAAACTACAAGCCTATTCAACAATAGGAACTAACAACAAAGAAGCTGCGGAAACTTTTTATGATGGTTTATTGGCACAGATCAATGCCAAGAAATTTCCCGCAAACGACCGAATTACCATGTGGCTTTCAGAGGATGGAAATTCAGTAGTACTAGCAATTGCCAAACCTTATGATGGAGGAACTGCGTCGCACGGTAACGGTACCATGAAAGCTATTGCTTTAGACTCTCATGAAGAAGTCAATAAAATGTATGCCAAAGCAATTGAGCTTGGGGCAAAAGACGATGGCGAGCCAGGACCGAGAGCTGGAACTTTCTACGGAGCTTATGTATATGACTTAGATGGTAATAAGTTATGTTTTTTTAATTTTGTTTAGAGCAAGGCTTGATCGATATCGGTAACTAGATCATCAAGCGACTCAAGTCCTACAGAAAGTCTAACCAATCCATCTGTTATGCCGATGGCTTCTCGTCTATCTTTTGGCAGCGAAGCATGAGTCATTAGAGCAGGGTGTTCAATTAGACTTTCTACTCCTCCTAAACTCTCCGCCAACGCAAAAATTTTTGTTTTTTCTAGGAAAGATTTTGACTTATTCAGACCACCCTTAATATTCATCGAGATAATTCCACCAAAGCCATTCATTTGTTGAGATGCTAATTCATGTTGTGGATGATTACTTAAACCTGGATAAATAACTTCTGAAATTTCTTTATGATTTTCGAAATGTTTAGCAATTGCTATTGCATTTTCACAATGACGCTCCATTCTTACTGCCAAGGTTTTCAAACTTCTTAAAATTAAATAACTATCAAAGGCTCCAGTAACAGGCCCCAAGGAATTCACAATATTGGCCATGCGAGCAATCAATTCATCATCTTTTTTACCAATTACTAAAGCACCTGCAATCAAATCAGAGTGGCCTCCTAAATATTTTGTTGCAGAGTGTAAGACAATATCAATCCCATGATTTAAAGGTTGTTGAACATAAGGCGAGGCAAATGTATTATCGCAAACGCTCAAAATTTCTTCTGTCTTTGCAAACTCTGCAATGGCTGACAAATCTACAACTCTTAGCAAGGGATTAGTGGGCGTCTCCACAAAAATCATTTTGGTTTTATCCGTTTTTGCTTCTTGGACCTTTTGTATATCCGTCATGTCAACGTAAGAGACTTGAATACCTTGCGAAAGCATTTTGATTTCATTAAACAATCTCACGGTACCACCATATAAATCATTCATGGCAATCACATGATCTCCAGGAGCTAGTAATTCAACACAAGCTGAAATGGCTGCCACACCAGAAGAAAAACCAAATCCTACTTCTCCATTTTCAAGGCTTGCAATACATTCTTCAAATGCCTTTCGTGTAGGATTAACAGAGCGTGAATAGTCATAACCTTTATGTACACCTGGACTCTCTTGTTCAAAAGTCGAAGAAGTATATATAGGCATCATTACTGCGCCAGTTGTAGGATCAGCTTTTTGGCCAGCATGTATGGCTCTAGTTTCAAAACCTTCTTTATTTTTTTTATTCATAAAATCTAATCAATTAATTTATTCTCTTTTAACCAATTTTTATTAAAAGCCTTTGAAAGATATTTATTACCAGTATCACATATCAATGTTACTACTTTTTTTGGTTTCGTTTGTTTTTGACACCAATTTATTGCGGCATCAACTAAGGTACCGCAGGACGTACCGGCTAATATGCCTTCTTTTCTAAGCAACTCATCTACTCTTGCAAAAGCATCTTTATCAGAAACATAAATACCCTCATCAATGATATTAAGATTCAAATTATCTGGAATATAGTCTTCTCCAATTCCTTCGACAAGCCAGGAACCCCCTTCATATTTATAATTTCCTTTATTCACAGCATCGGCAACAACGGAACCAACTGGATCGGCAATTATTATTTCAATATTTTTGTTTTTAGATTTTAAGTATTTTCCTACACCACTAATTGTGCCTCCAGTTCCAACTCCGGCAACAAAGGCATCAACTTCGCCCTCCATTTGGGACCAAATTTCAGGTCCAGTAGTCGTTTCATGTACCAAAGGATTTGCTGGATTACTGAATTGGTCTGCAAAAAAAGCACCAGGAGTTTTTTCTACTATGGCTGCAGCCATTTCTTGATAATGTTCGGGATGACCTTTTTCCACATCAGAGCGAGTAAACACAATTTCAACTCCCATTGCTTCTAAATGCATCACTTTTTCTTGGCTCATCTTATCTGGAATTACTAAGATCAAATTGTAACCTTTGAGTTTTGCTGCAAGTGCCAAACCAAGTCCAGTATTTCCAGCGGTACATTCGACAATAGTACCTCCAGGCTTAAGAGCGCCTACTTTTTCTGCCTCTTCTATAATTTTTATGCCAACTCGATCTTTAATAGAGCCTCCAGGATTAAGATTTTCGAGTTTCACAAACAACTCACAAGGACCAGTATCGATATTATTGATTTTCACAACTGGGGTGTTACCAATCATTTCTAAAAGATTGTTAAAGCTAGTCTTCATTTTTATTTATATTTTTTCTGTCGTATTTAGTTTTATCCTTAAAAACTGCAGCTCGATTAAATTTGGCGGCATTTTTAGCAACCGGATTTAATCTTTTTTTCTTTTGTTTATCTTTTTCCTTAGACACTAAAAATTAGGTTTAATTCGGTATATCCGATGATATTTAATCATGCGCCATATTCTTGAAAGGATTTTTCTATTGTCCTTGAAGTCTTTTCTTTTGTAAAAGTATTCCTTTGTCATTATGTTTGTAACTTGAGGCTTTTTCAAAAGTTGACCTTCATGATCGATTGCAGAAAAAATTACTGGCTTCACTTGTTTAATGCCAATTTTATCAATGTTCGATGAAATTTCTTCCTTAAATGTTTTATTTTTCTCTTTAAGTTTTTGATGCAGAGGTCCTCCAACAGGCCTAGTATGAGTCATTGCCACTTCATCCAAGATTGCCATTTTATTTGACTCCTTCCGAGTCTTATAAGTCCAAATACTATCTAAACCCATCCCGGTAAAAGCATCTTTAAAAAATGGCAACATATCTTTTAAAAGTGATTTTCTTAAACAAGGTGCCATTACCTCAACGAAATTGGTAAACCTTATTTTTAAGGTTTCACACTGAATTGTAATTAAATAGCTGAAGTAACTATCCAAAGTCATTGAGGGTTGAGCAATGTCAAGATCGTAATCACTCATACTTTGAAACATTTTATTAATTTGAATTCCTTCAAGAGATATATCATCATCTGCAAACCAAAAAAAATCATAATCATTAATAACCTCAGGATAATCCTTAAAAAAATTAAAGTAGGCTTCCCATTTTCCACCGGGATAAAAATATGATTTACAGTCTAAATTTTGTAATTTTTTAAATGCTTCTTCATCATAAAAGAGCAAGATTAAATCCCAATTATTTCCTTTAGAATTTGTTAACCATTCTTCATGTAACGAATTTGGACCATTACGAGATATGATGACATTTTTCATATCATTAACTTTGCATTTTTTTGAAAAAAAATAAAGGTTAACTCAAACGTCGGTTTATTTCCTCTTTGAGCAACCACATACGATCTTGTCCCCACACATAAAAAGGATCCGAATCATCAGCATTTGTTATTTTGAAACTCGGTACACCCCAGCAATTACCTTCATACATATCTTCAACATTATCATTTAATACTTTCTTCCATTTGGAAGTATTGAGATCTTTTTTAATAAGACTCCAATCCAAACCCATTTTATTTACAGTATTTTCAAGATAATCATCATCACCAATATTAATACCTTCTTGAAATGAAGCTTTTAAGAGTTCATCTATATATTCAAATCCTTTTCCCATGGAATCAATCAAAGGAAAAAGTGAGTATGCTTTTCTTGCTGGTTTACCGATCGGCGAATAGATGTCTTTCATTTCATAGCCATATTTGCGACCCTCTCTAGCAGCATCAGAGATTATGTATTTTCCTTTGAAGGTTGGAATAATCATCATTCTCATGAGCATCGGTAGGACAGGTTTAGTAATTAGATTAATAGGATAATCATTTTGGAATTCCTTTACTCTTTTGGCACTAATAAAAGTATAAGGACTATTTAAAGAAGGGTAGTAAGTTAAATTAACAGTTTTTTCAGTATTTAAAGTTTGAGGAGCTTTAGTTTGCAGTAAGCAAACGGGCTCGTTATCACTCGATTTATTAACGCCTAATTCTGTCAATCGGTCTTCTAAATGATTTAAGCGATCTACGCTCCAATAAAGTTCCTTTTCATAATAAAAGGCTGAACCAAAATAATAGTCACAGCCGTTTCTGATTTCATTACCTTTTTTTAGGGTTTCAATGACTTCCTGATCTGAAGATTTATAAGAAACCTCAAGTTCTTCGAGTTTAGCTAAATCTCCACTCCAAAGAGCACGACTTACAATTTTTGCTATAGAACCAAATTCTTCTGGATTGACGGCAGATAATATGGAATTGGCTTTTCTAACTAATTCTTTATCAGGATAACTGTTAGCTGGAAAATCAACATTATAATAAGGCGCAATTCTTTTAACATCTTCCAAGCAGTAATTTGTATAGAGTGTAGGTTCATGTAAGGCTGCTGGATTCTCATCTCCAACTAGGATTGGTTTGAATTGAATATCATAGGCTTCTTTGAACTTATCAATATAATGGACTGTTAAGTGAGAATAGGGGTCATCCACTTTATGAAAATACAAAACTTCATGAGGGCGATTTTCTGCTGATCTACTTGCCTCTGCTTTTTCTCTAATCGATTTAAAGTTTTCAAAGCTTGAAAACATGTTCATAGCTTTATTTCTCAGTTTATAGGCAAAGGTTCTTCGCGTTAAAAAGTTTCTAAAGGCTTGAATCATTAAAAGCGTTCCTCACCAGATTGAATTCTTTGGTACAAGGAATCATCAATTTCCACATACTTTCCTTTTTGATAAAAATACAATTTATCTTCAATTGTGGAGGGATTGAAACCTTGTTTTTTTAAGTCTTCTTTTTGGTGTTTAAAGGTTCCGGTCGTTTTCATTACTTCAGCGATTCTAATAAAACAAGGCCTTTGAAAGGTGTTGAGATTTTTCTCTACATGTTCAGAAAAAACTTTAAAATCAAAACCTTCTGAGATATTCATCAATGCCATCCCGGCTCTACCATCAGCAGATTCCACTTCTACTCCGTAAACATTAGAATCCAAAACTTCAGGATATTTATTGATTATCGCTGCAACTTCCATAGTAGAGACGTTTTCACTTTTCCAACGATAAGTATCACCAACTCTATCAGCAAAAGAGAGCCAATTATTTTCATGTCGAGTTAACAAGTCACCAGAATTGAACCAAGTATCCCCATCTTTCATTACATCTGCCATGATTTTTTTATTTGATGCTTGCTTATCTAGGTATCCTTCAAAAGTTGCAAGTTTGGATAATTCTGAAATGAATAATCCGGTTTCTCCGATTTCTACGGACTCACAAAAACCTTCAGAATTTCTTATGGGTTCGCCAGTTTCTAAATCACACTTAACCACAAGCGAACCTCTCATATATCTTCCAACCATGCCAGGTCGACCATGAGTATTCACTAATGCACCAACGCCTTCGGTAGCTCCATATAGTTCTCTGATCTTCGGTATTTTGAAACGAGTTTGGAATTTCTCCCATATATCCGGCCTTAAGCCATTTCCTGAAATAACTCGAAGTTGGTGGTTTTGATCATCATCACTGGATTCAATATTCATAAGATAACGACAAAGTTCTCCAACATAGCCAAACATAGTAGCTTTATGTTTTCTTACATCAGGCCAAAATTCAGATGCGGAAAATTTTTCCTTGATGACGGTAGTAGAACCAGCTCTAAGACAACCAGCCCAAGACCAAAGCAAGCCTGTAGCGTGATAAAGAGGCAAAGTAAGATATAGCACATCTTTCTGCTTAGCCCTAAAGCCAAAAAATTGACCTGCATAACTGGTTTTTACAGCTCGACCATTTGTAATCAAAGCTGCCTTCGGCAAACCTGTAGTGCCAGAAGTATAGATATACATAGCAATATCTTTAATTTTCAAAGGGTGAGGAATTACTTCACCTGCACTTTTAGCAGCAGTATTTATATCCGTATATCCCTCTGGAACAGTCTTGGAGTCTTCGACTAAAAAAAGTTTGAGAGACTGCAGCTCAGTTTCTGGCATGGAAGACTCAAATTTTTCAAGATGAGATGCACCTAAAACTGCTGCCTTGGCATCAACAATGGTTACTACATGCTTTAAGCCTTCCCCCGTCACAGTAGTATTTATCAAAGCTGCGATCGCACCTATTCTGTGAGCTGCAAGTAAGAGCATCAAGAAATCTGCTGAATTATCCATTAGCAATGCAAAACAGTCCCCCTTTTTTATACCTTGAGATTGAAGGAATGCTCCATATTGAGAAACTTTTTTATCAGCTTCTTGCCAAGAGATGTTCTGCTCTTTGAAGACAAAAGCAATTTCGTTAGGATATTTTTTTACGTTCTTTTCAAAAAAATTGAGTATGGATAGTTGATTTTCAGGTTTCCAGGTAAAAAGCAAACGCGGCAAACCCTGTGCCATGAAGTAAATATCATCTAGAATTCCATTGATTGCCCATTTTAAGCTCATATCAGTTCTCCCCAAAAAAAGTTTATTTTGTCAGTTTCTGTCTTTAATTTCTATCTTCAGTTAAGAGATAAATTGGCGATGACCAAGCTTTGGCATATTCTTTTGTCAGACAGTCATCATTAGGATCTGTACGAAAATCTCCATAACAAAGGTTAACTTTTACACAATTTCCTTTTTCGTCGTATTCGCATCTTTCTCTGCCAGCATTGATTCTATCAGTAGGCTCTTGCAGAATCCGAGCATAATAGGTCGAATCTCTATTGGCATCTTCGTATTCATCGTCAGAAAAATAAACAATGCAGCCAGCTTCACTTTCTGGACATTCAAAAGTTCGCCAAGGATCTTGAATCAGATCTTTAATTTCTTCGTTAGGACTTTGTTGAGGAGTGATCTTAATGATTTCAATTCTTTCTATAAAGTATCTCTCATCAGAAGGGTTGTAACACTCGCCCTTACATAAATCGTCAATGTGTTTTGGATCAAGATTACCGGTAACATAATCTGGACACCCGGGTTTTTGTTTATGTGAGCCAACAGCTTTGACTTTAAACCTTGGTTTATCTGTTATGACAACTTCGCTACCCATAGCATAAGTTTTCTCATTCTTAACAAGATCAAACCAAAGAAGTATTTTTTCTCCAGAGGTGCCATAAACTTCTCTATCTTGAATTGCATCCCAAAGCTCAGCTCTTTTTCTAGACTTTGCATGCACGGCAACTAGACCGCCCGTTTGTAAAAAACTACCAATTCTTTGAGTTTCTGCTTGAAAGAAACCAGGCAAGTCATACATTTTTGCGGGATCTGCAGGCCTAGCATTATCCTGATACTCGGGATGATTTGTCATACTGTCTGCTAATGAAGTAAATATATCTTCTCTGATTGGACCTCTTGAATCGGTCAATATTTTTCTGAACATCTGTTTATATCCTGTTCCTGGCTGTGCAGAATGTACGTCACTTGAACCTATGAAGCCGAATTTAAATCTTTTTAGAGATAAGGGACTATCAAAATTCGTTAAAGCTAAAGCATATTGAGCAGACATTTTTGGTCGATAATTAAAACTGCCAAAATAACAATCTTTGCATTGACCTGCATCTAACCAATTGGCTGGATCTGCATTGGGGATAGTCAAGAATCCTCTCACTCCATTATCAACATAGTATTGTTTAGCTTTTTTAGAACGCTTAAGACATTCTTCATCTGAAAGACCTGCTTGAGCACAGCGTTCGTATATAATTTCTCCTGCTTTGTGACAACTCGGCGTATAAAATTTTGTTGGTGCCGGACAGGAGTAGCTTCCATCAGAGTTAAAGGTGATACCAGAAAAATCTTTAAATTCTTCCGAATTTCCATGACCAGAATAAACTTCAAATAAAATATTGAGATTTTCATCCTGGTGATTTGCCAATTGTTTATCCCAAGATGAACCCATCGGTGTATAAATTCCCCAAGTTGATCCATGCGGGATAACCATTGCAGGAAGATTCCATTCATTTAGCTTGTTGAAAAGCTCTTTTGGAGTTCTAGTTAATTCCTTGCAATCATCTGGTAAATCTCTAACGGGTATGCCTTCCGGACAAACATTATCCATGACTTTTGAAGACGCATAAAAATACCTGGCTGCCATTCCGTAATCAACTTTCTCAGAAATTGGTGCTGAAGCTTGAAAAAAAACTCTTAGTGGAGTCGGCATTAAGTCTGAAGTACCCAAATTGGTTCCTTCTTCGCCTGCTGTGATTGCGCCAATTGGACGAGTTGGTAGCTCATCATCTTCTATACCTTTAAAAATTACGTTTCTGTGCCCATAATGATTTAATGCATTCGACCCTTGTTGAGTCCATTCCCACCCAACAAATGGAGTGAGATCTGGATTTGAATCCAAATTGGTAGCATCGCAAGCTTGAAGCGAATCGATAGTATCAATCCAATGTCTTTTAGTCAGGAGTTCGGCGTGGTCATTGATGGAAAAAAAATCCAGATTTGAACAATATCTCGCAAAGTCACAAGCATCAGCAATAGGCCTAACACCTTCACCCCCCATGATGGGCAAGGAAAACAACATTGCATCTGCAGAAAAAGTAGAGTGGACGTGAAAGTCACCAAAATAAATGACTTTATCGTTTTCAATGTTCAAGTCGTCTTTGGCTAAAGCAATTAAAGATTCTCTATTGGTAACTATCTCTTGAGATAACCCTTTGCCTTTAATGTTGCCTGCATCTTGATAAGGCCACAAATAACCTCTATCCAAAACTGGAAAAGCCAGAAGCCCTAAAACGATGATAACTGCTAAGCTGATTAGGATCTTTTTCATAAAAGAATTTTCACTTTAGCTTATCTCTCAAATAAAAGGGGAAATATATAATATAGAACATCGAGACTCCCAAAATGATGAAAAAGATATAGTGAAAGGGTGGATCTGGCATTAAATCAACAATTGATTGTCCGGCAGGACGTTGCATCATAAACCAGTAATTTGCTGGCTCTCCCTCAGCGAAGAAATTTATGGTTAGATTGATTAGGTAGATTAAAAATAAAACTGGAAAAGTCACCTTTAAGACATCTGTTATTGATTTTAGAGTAGGTCGATTTTCTAGCCCAATGGAAATGAAACCAATGCCCAGCCACATCAAACCATGGCTGATGAAAAAAAGTAAAAAATGCAGATGCGGAAAATCAAATTTTACATCGGGTTGGGTATTAGCCATTAGTCCACCTCCAATTCCCCAAAAAAAAGCAATTTCAAAAAAAATTCTTTTACGCGTCAAGATATAAATTGCCGCAGAGAAGCTTGCTAAATGACAAAAATGCATTGGTAACATTTTTAAGAATGGAAAATCTTCTGGCCAAATACTTGAGTAGATAAAAGGCTTCAAAAGCTCATTGGTTATCAACAAAACGGCTAAGCCTTGCCCAAATTTTGTTTTAACTGATTCAGTTTGATTTCTTAAAAAATAGGGAATTAAGATAGACAGAGATAAAATAAAGAATAAAACCGAAAGATGATCTGCGCCAAAAATTTGAAAGGGTTTAATCTGAAACATAAAAGGATTCTCTCAAAAAAAATAATCTCAGTGATTATTTTATGTCAGTTCTTTGCTTGTTCAAATGACTATCAAATTAAGAAAACCTCTTGGGATTCTTCTTTAGACTATTTTTCAGAATCTTTAGAAAATTATGAGGTAACTTATTTTGTTGATGTTGGAACTAAGGAAGCTTATATCGGTGGAATTTTAGAAATTTATAAGCTACCAAAAATGAATTATCTTGATCGCATAAAGGTTACAGAAATAGAGTTTTTCAATAGAGTCGATGGTTTGCAAATGTGTAGAATCTGGGGGGAGAGTTCGAAATCAGGAACTTTGAATCATCTCTTAGCAAGAAATTGTAAAGACCTTACTGATCTTTGAAGTCTTCATAAAATTCTTCAAAACGATCTTGAAGTCTTTGCATACCTGAAATCCATCGATCGTAATCGGTAGTTTTTCTTTTGATGTATTCGAGTACCTCTTCATGAGGGGTAATGAGAAATCGTTCTTTCTGAATTGCATCGATGACATCTTTAGCGCATTCATCTGCTTCAATCATTCCATCGACGCCAGCCACTCCAGGACCTTGCGCAGTCATTGCAGTTTTAACTGCTTGCGGGCAAAGACAAGATACACCGATACCTTTCTTACCATAGGTTATTTTTATCCATTCGGCGAGACTGACTGCTGCTGCTTTCGTAACCGAATAGGGGGCTGCACCAATTTGAGTCAGTAACCCTGCTGCAGAGGCGGTATTGACCAAATATCCAGAACCTTGATCTAACATTTGCGGAATTAAGTGTTTTGCAGCATGAGCATGTGCCATGAAATTTACATCCCAAATAGTCTGCCAAGCTTCGGTTGATACATCCAATAAACCAATTTCACCGCCTATGCCTGCATTAGAACAAAAAATATCAATTCCACCCATTTTCTCATTTGCGAATGAAATCAAGTCTTTGACTTCCTCTTCTTTTCCTACGTTGCAAACAAAACCAGAAAAACCTAACTCTTCGGCAACTTTTAAAACATCTTTATTCAAATCAGCCAAAATGACGTCTTTGGCTTTTTCATTTTTAAATTCAGTGGCTAAAGCTTTTCCAATTCCACTTGCGGCACCAGTAACAACCACTCTTTTATCGACAATATCCAAGATTATCCTCCTAGTTTTTCTATAGCCTCTTCACGCATTTGTTTCTTTGCAATTTTTCCTGAAGCAATTCGAGGAAGCTGCTCTGTTTGAAACCACATGAATTCTGGGATTTTAAACTTAGCCAACTTTTCTGCTAAAAAAGAAGATAGTTCAGTTTCATCAATATTTTGATCTTTTCTATAAGAAACCATGGTTGCTAGTTTTTCACCGAGTCTTTCGTCGGGTACACCAAATACCGAAGCTTCCAAGACGGCAGGGTGCTCAGTGATTGCTGCTTCAACTTCTAAGCACGCAATATTTTCTCCACCACGAATAACAATATCCTTCTTCCTATCCTTGATATAAAGAAAGTCATCCTCGTCCATCAATCCAATATCACCAGAACGAAACCATCCCTCAGAATCCAAGACCTCATCTGTCGCCTCTTGATTCTTCCAATAACAACGAAAAGTGCAAGCACCTCTGATGCAAACTTCTCCGATTTCGCCTTTAGGTAATTCGTTACCATCATCATCAGCTATTTTTAAATCAATCAGTTTTGGAACAGCGAAACCCGTACTGTCTGGTTTTTGAAGATAAACATCACCGGTATTGTTGGCAGCTAAAGCATTTGTTTCTGTAAGTCCATAGCCAATACCAGGATTGGTATCTTTCATATTAGCTTTCATTTCTTTGACTTGTTCAGGTGGTCGAGCTGCTCCGCCACCTGTAAGATCTTTAAGCGAGGAAATATCTCTGGGATTTTTCTTTTGCGCTTCAACCAACTCATAGGACATAGTTGGTACTCCAGTGAACATGGATATTTTTTCACGTTCTATCAAATCCAATGCTACTTCTGGATCCCACTTGTACATCAAAACTGTTTTTCTAGCGACAGGAATAGAGAGTAAAAAAATTGCGTGACAGCCTGTGACATGAAACAAGGGTACACTGACCAGCGTAGCTATTTGTTGTTGATCAGCTTCAGGTGCAGTCTCACCAAGTGCTGCCTTACCCATAGTTGTAAGAGTAATCCAATAGTAGGGTGCGAAAATAATAGAACGGTGAGTTGCGACAACTCCTTTAGGATAACCTGTGCTTCCCGAGGTATACATAATTGAGGCATCGTCCTCAGGCAGGATTTCTACTGGATTTTCGAGTTGATCACTTGCCCCTTTAATCACCTTGTAAAAATCAAATTCTTGATGTTCTGGATTATTGGAACGTACAGATATTTTTGCTACATCCGAACAACGATTACCAAGACGATCCAAACGTTCTTCATCACCGATGAACAATTTTGATTCACTATTCGTAATACCATATTCGAGTTCATCGCCTTGCCACCATGAATTTAGCGGAACAACAATTCCTCCAATTGAAGTAATGGCCATGTAACAAAACATCCACTCGGGATAGTTACGCATGGAAAAAGAAACTTTATCTCCTTTCCCAATACCATAAGTATTTTGTAAG
>MDTD01177940.1_pt1 | contig 16228 bp, 15 predicted proteins | sample 811221 | NCBI WGS metagenome assembly MDTD01 (sample SAMN05326646, study PRJNA326480) | marine metagenome | isolation source: seawater | place: Pacific Ocean: South West | collected 2011 | reverse complement strand
GTGACTTAATCCGAACTCTTCTGATATTCCGCCGCCTTTTTTTCCATACATTCCTACTGCATGAACCTCATCTAAATAAGTTAGAGCATTATAATCCTTAGCAATATGACAAATCTCTTCAATGGGAGCTATATCTCCATCCATTGAATATATCGACTCAAATGCAATTATTTTTGGCGTATTTTTATCTACTTCACTAATTTTTTTTCTTAAGTCATCTGTGTCATTATGCCTAAAGATAATTTTTGAGGCGCCACTTGATCTTATTCCTTGTATCATAGAGGAATGATTAAGTTCATCAGAAAAAACAATACAATTATTAAGCGTTGACGCTAATGTTGAAAGAGAGGCTTCATTTGAAATGTATCCAGAGGTAAATAGTAATGCTGACTCTTTGTTATGAAGATCAGCTAATTCTTTTTCTAAAAGTACATGATAGTGGGTAGTTCCAGATATATTTCTGGTACCTCCGGATCCAGCTCCACACTTATCTAATGCATCCTTCATCTCTTTTATTACTTTTTTATTTTGGCCCATACCTAGATAGTCATTACTACACCATACAGTAACGTCATCAGAAACTATCTTATTTTCTTGGTAACGCGTTGCCTTTGGAAAATTTTGTACGTTCCTAAGAATATCAATAAATACTCTGTATCTACCCTCGTCTTTAATCCCATTAATTATATTCTTAAAATATTTATCGTAATTCATAATTCAATCTTAATTTATAGAAAATCCGCCGTCTACAAAAATAGTACCCCCCGATATATATGAAGCTTTTTCTGATGCTAGAAAAACTATTGTATTAGCTACGTCCTCTGGTTTTCCAATGCGTCTTAATGGTATCCTATTTTTATAACTTTTAAATTCTTTAATATCTTTTTTTAACAAGTTCATCGTCCTTCCTTCAATCCAACCTGGTGCAACAGCATTTACTCTTACATCATGTTGAGACCAACATGCTGCCATAGATTTAGTCAATGTATCAATTCCTCCTTTTGTGGCTGAATATGAGGGTGAGTTAGCCAATGCTATTTTAGTATTTATAGAAGATACATTTACAATATTTCCCTTTGCAATCGCTAACTTGGGTAACATAGCATGACATATTCTCATTAAACCCATCAAATTAACATTAACAACATCTGCAAAATTTTCTATCCTATATTCTATACCACCTTTCAAAAGGCTTGCATTGTTAACTAAAATATCAAGATTATCAATTTTTTTTATTAATTCTTGAATGGATATATCATTAGTAAGATCTAATCTTTCCAAAATAAAACTATCAGATAAATTTTTTTTATATTCTATTTTAAATCTCTCAAAACTATTTTTTGTTTTACAAGTTACTATGACTTTGGCACTCAATTCGCTGAAAATTTTTGCGGTTGCTAAACCTATACCTGAGGTTCCGCCTGTTATCAAAACAACTTTATCTGCGAAATTGAAATTATACATTTAAAACTTCTTTATTGACTATATTATTGCTTTTTTTAAGTAACAAGTAGTCTGAAATATTTTCACACGCCATATTTATCATTTTATTTCTTGTATTTAAAGTAGCACTTCCGGCATGTGGCATTAAAACTACATTTTTAAGCTTAAAAAGTTTTTTGTTAACTTTTGGCTCAAACTCAAAAACATCTAATGCTGCTCCCGCAATATCATTATCTATTAAAGCGTTAACTAAATCAATTTCTTTTATTATTTTTCCTCTAGCAATATTTACTATATAAGCATCTTTTCTCATTCTTTTAAAAATACTTTTATTGAAAAGATGTTTACTTTCATTATTTAAAGGAAGTAAAAGAATTATGAATTTACATTTTTCTACCAGTTTGTTTAAGCTTAAATAATTTGCATTAAATTCTTCTTCGATTTCCTTATTAAGTTTTTTTCTATTATTGTAAAAAATTTTTAGACCAAAAGAGTTGGCTCTTTTTGCAACCTCCTTTCCAATACTTCCCATGCCTACTATACCTAAAGATTCTCCATTAAGGTCACAACCCCAAAAAAGTGGCCAGGAATTTCCTAACCATTTTTTATCCTTAACATAATTATTTCCCTCACATATCTTTCTTGTTAATGCCAAGAGTAGACCTAAAGTCATATCTGCTACGGTATTATTTAAAATCCCTGGAGTATTAAAAACAGCTATGCCATATTTGCTCGCAGTTTTTAAATCAACGTTATCATATCCTACACCTACATTAGATATAACCTTTAGACTAGATTTATTTTTTTCAATAAATTCCCTGTTAATTATGTTTCCTTGAGAGATTATTCCATTAAAACCACTTGCACATTTTAAAAAAATCTCCGGAGATAATATTTCTTTGTCAGCATTATGGACCTTAATTCTAAATTTTTTTTTAAGCTTTTTTTTTACTGACATTGGTAGGTTGCAATGAATAAAAATTTTTTCCATCAAAATAATAGTAAGTTAGCAGATTAATTTATTAATTTACTTTTTCCAGTTTACCACAGTTTGTATCTGTTCACCAAGTCCATCTATACCTAATTTCATTACATCTCCTTTCTTTAAGTAGCGAGGAGGCTTCATGCCCATGCCTACTCCAGGTGGAGTTCCTGTAGCTATTACATCGCCAGGATACAAAGTCATAAAATGACTAACATAAGATACTAGTTGCTTTACTGTAAATACCATAGTCTTAGTATTACCATTTTGCATTTTCTTTCCATTAAGTTCAAGCCAGATTGAAAGATTTTGAGGTCTTGTAACTTCGTCTTTCGTCACCAGCCAAGGACCTATTGGACAAAAAGTATCGCATCCTTTACCTCTAGTCCATTGACCAGCAGCTGCATCTAGTTGATATGCTCTTTCAGAGACATCATTAATAATTGTATATCCCGCAATTACTTGCATTGCTTTAGTCTCAGATACTGATCTTGCTTTGTCACCAATTACTATTCCTAATTCGACTTCCCAGTCAGATCGCTTGCTTTCAATTACTTTTGATGAGCCTTTGCCTTTTTTTAATAACAATCCTTTTGGTAGCATCACGTCATCAAATGGTCCTGTAAGTGAGGAAGTGGGTTTTAAGAACATTATTGGTTCCTTTGGAATAGGAGACCCAACCTCCTTTGCATGGTCCACATAGTTCAAACCTATACAAACAATTTTTCCAATATTTGAAATAGGTACACCTAGTCTTGGCTTACCTTTAACAATATTTAACTTTTTTAAATTTACTCTTTGAATTAGTTTCAAAGAGTTAGGATTTATAGTCTTACCATCAATATCTTTTAGTTTAGTAGACAGGTCGCGTATTTGTCCATCACTATCAATAATACCTGGCTTTTCTCTTCCTGATTTTCCGAACCTTACTAACTTCATAAAACACTCCAGTATTTGATAATTTAATAAAAACCTTTATATTACTGTATTAATCTAAAAATAACAAATAACTTCGATGTAATTTAAAAAAAATTATGAATTTAAGCACTGAAATTTTGAGTAATAACCCGTCTAATATATCTAAAGTAGTTAATATATTAAAATCAAATGGTTTAGTTGCTTTACCAACTGAAACTGTGTACGGATTGGCAGCTAATGCTTATAATGATTATGCAGTCAAGTGCATCTATGAGGTAAAGAGTAGGCCCTTAACAAATCCTCTAATAATTCATTTTAAAAATAAAGATAGTGCTCTCAATGCGATAGAAATAGATAACAGAGCAATAAAATTAGCTAATAAGTTTTGGCCTGGACCACTTACCTTAGTAGGCAAAATTAGAGACAAATCCATTAGTAAGATAGCTTGTTCAGAAATGAATACAGTTGCCGTAAGAGTACCTTCGAACATAATATTTAAAAAAATACTTTGCTTGTTAGACTTTCCACTAGCCGCACCTAGTGCAAATCGCTTTGGGAAAATCACACCCACTTCGGCAAAAGATGTAAAAGATGAACTAAAAGGTAGAATTTCAGTTATTTTAAATGGAGGAGTATCTGAAATAGGTTTAGAATCAACCGTTGTAGACTTATCAACCTCAAAGTCTATTATTCTAAGAACAGGAGGAATTGAAAATGAAGAAATTAATAAAGTTATATGTACTACAAAAAAAAATATAAATGATAAAAATCTTAATTCTCCTGGGTTAGAAAAATATCATTATCAGCCTAGTACACCAGTGCGAATAAATGTAGAAAAACCAAAAAAGGACGAAGCCTTCCTAGCCTTTGGAGAGTTACCTGAAAACTTTAATGGTCCTTCATTATCACTAAGTAAAAAAAAATGTCTTATTGAGACAGCTAAAAATTTATATAAAATGCTGAGAATATTAGACAAAAGAAAATCAAAATCAATTGCTGTTCAAAAGATTCCTGCTATTGGATTGGGAATGGCAATAAATGAAAGACTAATAAAGGCATCTTTTAAAGAGAAAATATGATGAAATTAATAAATTTACTTAAAAGTAAGTTAGACAAAGATATTTGGTCAGATAATAAGAAAGATTTTGATAAGTATCTTGTAGAACCTAGGGGTAGATTCAAAGGAAAAACTAATTTGTTACTAAGACCTAGGACAACCAAGGAAGTATCAACCATAGTAAAAATTTGCAATAAATATAATTTACCTTTAGTTCCTCAAGGGGGAAGAACCGGGCTAGCTGGAGGAACAGTTCCGAGCAAAAAGGGGGACGAGTTAGTTCTTTCTTTAGAAAGAATGAACAAAATTTTATCTATTGAAGCTAGCAATTATTTAATGACTGTTCAAGCAGGATGTGTATTGTCAAAAATAAAAAAAGCCTCAGAAAAAAAAAAATTGCTATTTTCCTCTAAAACTTGCATCAGAAGGAAATTGTACTATAGGAGGCAATATCTCAACTAATGCCGGAGGATTAGCAGTTTTAAAATATGGAATGACTAGAGATTTAGTTGCTGGGATAGAGGTTGTACTTCCTAATGGAGATATAATTAGCAACCTTAAAGTATTAAAAAAAGATAATAGAGCATACGATCTCAAACATTTATTTATTGGAGCAGAGGGTACGCTAGGAATAGTAACGGCTGCAACAATAAAATTATTTCCTAAAATTAATGATAGGGCTTTTTCAATTGTGGCGTTAAAGAATATTAATTTAGCGCTAAAACTTTTATCCATTCTAAATGCTGAACAGCAAGAGAACTTGTCGACATATGAACTTAATACCAAACGTGGTTTAAAACTTATTGAAAAGCATTTCAAAAAAGTAAATATACCTTTTAAAAATTCTTACCCTTTTTATGTAATCATAGAACTAACTTCCATAAAAAAGGAAAAATTAAAGAGTAAACTTCGTTCAATATTGAAAATTGCACTTAAAAAAGATATTATTTTGGATTTTCTACTACCATCTAGTTTAAAACAAAAAAATGATATTTGGAGTACAAGAGAATTGATAAGTGAAGCACAAAAAATTGACGGTCCTTCGATAAAACATGATATTTCACTACCGATATCTAAAATACCTACTTTTCTAAAGAAAGCGGAAATGGCAATATCCAAAATTATAAATAGAAAATATATTTTAGCATTTGGTCATTTAGCAGATGGAAACCTCCATTATAATATCGGCAAACCAAAAAAATTGAAGGAAACTGAATTTAAAAGAATATATAATACCATCAATGGCTTAGTTTTTGATTTAGTGCAAAAATTGGGGGGTAGCTTTTCTGCTGAGCATGGAATAGGAAAAATTAAAATGAACGAATTAAAAAAATACAGTAAAAAAGAAGAATTAAGATTAAAAAGAAATATTAAATATTTAATAGATCCAAAAAAAATTATGAACCCAGGTAAAGTATTTAAATAGGAGTAAAAAATGGAAAGTTATCAAGCACCAATAGAAGATATGCTATTTGCATTAACAAATCTTGCAAAGTTAGATGATTACGCTGAAAAAATTAATAATAAGGATATTTCCTCAGAAAGCATAAGAATGATTTTACAAGAAGCTAGCAAATTTGCTTCTGAAAAGCTGGACCCCATAAATCAAAAAGGTGATTTAGAGGGTTTCGAATTTGAAAATGGCGTCGTAAGAATGCCTACTTATTTTATAGAAACCTATCAAGACTTCGTAAAAAGTGGATGGTTTTCTGTAATAGGAGAGAAAAATTATGGAGGCCAAGACTTACCATGGTCTTCAGTAGTAGCTATCAATGAAATTTGGGAGTCAACTAATATGAGTTTTGCTGTAAATAATTTATTGACACAAGGAGCAGTAGAGTTGTTAGAAGAGCATGGCAGTCCAAATCAAAAGAAAAAATATTTGCCAAAACTTATCTCTGGAGAATGGAGTGGAACAATGAATCTTACTGAACCTCATGCAGGTTCAGATCTTTCTTTATTGAAAACAAAAGCAGAAAAAAAAGATAATAAATATTTTGTTAAAGGAACGAAGATTTATATTACGCATGGCGACCAAGATATGTCTGATAATATAATACATCTAGTATTAGCTAGGCTTCCTGATGCCCCTGAAGGAGTAAAAGGTATTTCACTTTTTTTGGTACCAAAAGTATTAATTGATATTGAAGGAAGGAAAAAGAATAATGATATTAAGGTAGTTTCTGTAGAACATAAACTTGGACATAACGCCTCTCCTACTTGTGTTTTATCTTTTGGTGAAGATTATGGAGCAGAAGCAGAAATTATAGGTGAAGCTCATCAAGGTTTGAAAGCTATGTTTACAATGATGAACAACGCCAGACTTAATGTAGGTGTTCAAGGAATAGCAATAGCAGAAAGAGCATATCAGAAAGCCTTACACTTTTCAAAAAATAGAAAGCAAGGTTCATCTTTATCTAGTGAAAAAAAAGAAACAGTAGATATTATTAAACATCCAGATGTTAAAAGAATGCTTTTGGAAATGAAATCACAAATTGAAGCAATGAGGGCTTTAGCAATTATTACAGGAGAAATGATAGACTATCATAAAAAATTTCCTAACACGTTAGAAGGAAAGAATAATTTGATGATGCTAAACCTACTTACACCTGTAATAAAATCTTGGTGTACGGATCAGTCTGTAAGTCTAACTTCTATAGGAATTCAAGTTCATGGTGGAATGGGTTTTATTGAAGATACGGGCGCTGCTCAATATTTTAGAGATTCTAGAATTTTGCCCATTTATGAGGGCACAAATGGCATACAAGCATTAGATCTATTAAGAAGAAAAATATTTCAGGAGAATGGAAAAACTTTTGATAGGGTAATTGTATTAATGGAAGAGACAATTAAAGAAGGTACTGCTCAAAATAAAAAAAGTCTTTTGGAAATGTCTAAAAAGTTAGAGTTTACTAAAAATAAGCTTAAAGAAAGTTGCGATTGGCTAAGAGAAACATACTCAGCAGATCCAGAAAAAGCTGCTTCTGGAGCTACACCCTTTCTCAACATGTTTGGCTGGACACTAGGTGGCTGGATAATGTTAAGGTCCGCAATTATAGCATCATCACTATTAGAGGAAAATGACAATAACTTTCTAAAAGAAAAGATACAGACTGCCTCATTTTTTTGCGATACTTATCTGCCAACTGCAGCTTCTTTACAAAGCACTATCATAAATTCATATAAATCCTTATCAGTAATTAACTAGCAGAAAGGAATTCACAGTAAAACATAACCTTGCTTTGTCTATTTTTTATCAAAAATCCCTTAAATTTATTTTTTTCCTTAGTTGAATATACTTTTAAGGAAAAATCTTGATTAACAAATATTGGAGCAACAATTTTGAAGGAGAACATTTTTACATTTAATTTATTTTCTCTTAAAGAGTTTAATACAAGCATTGCTAAGAGAGGTCCATGAACTAAAATGTCTTTGTATCCTTCTTGTTTTTTCGCGTAATCAACATCATAGTGAATTCTGTGAGAATTGTAAGTTAAAGCAGAATATCTAAATAGAACTATATTGTTTAAATTAAATCTTTTATAAAAAATTATTTTTTTAAGGTTACTTTTACATAGAAAGTGGTTTGTATTCGATTTATAATTTTTTTTCATAAAGACTAGGTTTTGATCTTCTTCTAAGAAAATACTATGCTCATTTTGAAAAATATTTTTTTGTCTAACAAAATAAAGTGTTTGTTTATCTTTTTTAATCTTTTTTTTTATAGAATCAACAAAACTTATTTTTTCAAGGATCTCCCCAAACCTAATTTTTTTTTTAAAATCTAATTTACCTCCTGCATACATTCTTTTATATCCTTTAAATGCTGGCAGTATCTTTCCTCTTTTGAGATGTCCATCTGTAGATATATCTTTTAGTTTATAATTTTCATTAAAATAAATCCAATGCCATCCAGTAGGCAAGAAATTCTTACTTAATGGATATGGACTTTTTTTATATAATGCATTCAAGTATAAAGCTTTCTCATAAGAAATTGTTTCTTTAAGAGAAGTTATTTTTTTTAGGAATTTCTCATTATTTTTCATCTTTAGAAAATTCCCTTTTTATTATTTCAGAATGTTCTCCTAAACTTGGAATCTTTGAATATTTTTTTTTACTAGATCCCGCTGGAGGAATAAATGATATGTTTCCTCTTTCTGTTCTGCATACAGCTTTTTTTAGATGGGGATGTTTAGAGAATTGTTCAATGGTATTTAGCATTCCAAAAGCTATTTTAATTTTTTTAAATTTTTTAAGTATCTCTTTACATAGTTTTTGTTCAAAGGCTTTTTGTATTATGTCATTTATTTCATTTTTATATTTTAACCTTAAGGAAGGAGACTTAAATTTCTTTTTTAATTTATCATTAAGCATTAAAATTTCATCAGATAGTGCCTCCCACTCCCTTTCATTTTGTATTGAAAACAGTATTTTTTTATTATCTTTTGAATTAAAACATCCATATGGTACTATAGATGGATGAGACAAACCCACTCTTTTTGGAGGTTTTTTTGTATATATATACTGTAGATAAGGAACATTCATCCATTCACTGAGGCTCTCAAATAGAGAAACTTTAATATTTTTTCCTAACCCTGTGATTTCTCTTTCCAGAATTGCTTCCAAAATTAGAGAATAAGCATTCATGCCGCATGCAATGTCACATACAGATATACCAACTCTACCTGGACTCTCTTCTGAACCAGTCAAACTACATAACCCTGTTTCAGCCTGCACTAATAAATCATAGGCTTTAAGAGAAGAATAAGGACCTTTTTCTCCAAAACCTGATATATCGCAAGTAATTAATTTTTTATTTAATTTAGTCAGGGAAGAGCTATCTAACCCAAACTTTTTTAACGTTCCTGGTAATAAATTTTGTATAAATATATCCGCATTTTTAACGATACTCTTTATCAGGATAATGTCCTCATTTTTTTTTAAATCTGCTATTAAACTCTCTTTACCTCTATTTAACCATACAAAATAAGTACTCTGACCCTTAACAAAAGTATCATAATATCTAGCAAAATCTCCTTCTTTTCTTTCTACTTTTATTACTCTTGCGCCTACCTCCGCTAATTTTGAAGAACAGTAAGGAGCTGCTACAGCTTGCTCGATAGATACAACTAGTTTTCCTTTTAAAATGCTAATATCTCTCATTAATATGACCTTGGCATACCTAATATTTTGTGGGATAAAAAAGCTAAAATCATATTAGTAGATACAGGAGCAATTTGGTAAAGTCTAGTTTCTCTAAATTTTCTTTCAATATTATATTCTTCAGAAAAGGAGAAACCTCCGAAGGTTTGCATTGCGCTTTCTGCGGCGTGCCAAGAGGCCTCTGCCGAAAGTAATTTGGCTATATTAGCTTCCTCTCCACATTTTTTATCTGCATCATATAATCTACAAGCTTCAATAACCATTAATTCGGCTGCTCTAAGTTTTGCATAAGACTCTGCTAATGGAAATTGTATTGCTTGGTTGCTACCTAGTAATTTATTAAATACTTTTCTTTCAGACGAATACTTAACTGATTTTTCTATAAAGTACTTTGCATCTCCAATACATTCCGAAGCAATTAGTATTCTTTCTGCATTCATTCCATCAAGAATGTAATTAAACCCTTTTCCTTCATCCCCAATAAGACAATTTTTACTTATTTTGAGATTATCAAAGAAAACCTCTGTAGTTGAGTGATTTATCATTGTTCTAATTGGTTTTATTGTTATTTGTTTATTGAGGTATGGTCTCATATCTATAAGAAAAAGAGAAAGGTTTTGTTTTTTGTTATCTAAATTATTAGATGTTTTTGCTAATAACATAATTAAATCTGAATATTCAGCCCTACTCGTCCAAACTTTTTGACCATTAATTATATAATTCTCACCATTTTTTTTTGCTGAGGTTTTGATTGAAAGTGTATCTGACCCTGATGTAGGCTCTGTAACACCAAAAGCTTGTAATCTAATTTTTCCGCTTGCAATTTCAGGAAGGTATTTTTCTTTTAGTGAAATATTTCCATGTTTTAGTAATGAACCCATTGTATACATTTGAGCATGACATGCTGCACCATTACCACCTGTTCTGTGAATTTCTTCAAGAATAATTGATGCGGCTCTTATTGGAAGTTCTGTTCCTCCATATTTTTTTGGAATTAATGAAGATAAATAACCGGCATTAGTCAATGTATTAACAAAATCCATAGGATAACTTCTATTTTTATCTAATTCTCTCCAATAAGACTCTCCAAATTTATTACATACAGATACCACATTATCTCGTAAATCACCCCAATCCCTATTATTAAAAGAAAAACTCATATTACTAGTATATTAGAAAAAAAAAAAAAAACAAAATAGATCGATTTAATTATATACAAACGTATATAATTATTATAATTTATATATATTATGTTACTTGATCCATATAGAAGGCCTGTTACTTATTTAAGAGTATCCGTCACTGACAGATGCGACTTTAGATGTCAATATTGTATGGCAGAGAATATGACATTTTTACCAAAGAAAGATTTATTATCTTTGGAAGAAATAGAAAGAATTTGCTCAACATTTATTAGCTTAGGAACCAAGAAAATAAGAATAACTGGAGGGGAACCACTGGTAAGAAAAAATGTTATGTCTCTTTTTGAAAATTTAGGTAACTATTTAAAAACAGGAGATTTAGAGGAATTAACATTGACAACCAATGGTTCTCAATTACATAGGTTTGCTAAAGACTTGTATAGCTTCGGGGTAAGAAGGATAAATGTCTCTATAGATACGCTTAATGCCGAATTATTTAATAATTTAACCAGAAGAGGTAACTTAGAACAAGTACTTAAAGGAATCGAAGAAGCAAAAAAAGTAGGATTAAAGGTGAAAATTAATACTGTAGCATTAAAAAAGGCTAACGAAAATGAATTAGTTGATATTATGTCATGGGCACATGCCAATGACTGCGATATGACTATAATAGAGACAATGCCTCTAGGAGAAATCGATTACGATAGAACAGATCAATTCTTGCCTGTCTCTAAAGTAAAGGAAAATATTGAGCAAAAATATGAACTAAAAAAAAGCAATCATTACACAGGTGGACCATCAAGATATTATGAGGTTAAAGAAACTGGTAAAAGGATTGGGTTTATTACTCCTCTAACTCACAACTTTTGTGAATTATGCAATAGAGTTAGATTAACCTGTACTGGTAAATTATACATGTGCTTAGGTCAAGATGACTCTGCTGACTTTAAGGAAGCATCTCGTTCTATTAACTGGAAAAAAGAACTAAAAAATGCTATCATTGAAGCTATATCAAGGAAGCCTAAAGGACATGATTTTGTTATTCGAAGAAAACAAGCGCCTTCCGTGAAAAGACATATGAGTGTTACAGGTGGCTAGTAAAAACTATGAAAGCAATAAAACCTTACTTCTTTGCTAAGGCTAGTAAAAAAGCTCAAGCCGCATTAAGAAGTTTATCAAGTAAATATAAATGTTTTTCATTAAATGATTCTAATGTGATAGTGGTCTTAGGTGGAGATGGCTCTATTCTCTCATTGATTAACCATAAAATATTTCTTAAAAAAAAAATCTATGGAATGAATAGGGGAACGGTAGGTTTCTTATTAAATAACTATTCAGAAGAAAATCTTTTTAAAAGAATAAAAGAAGCAAAAATATATAGATTAAATCCTGTTTCTATGAAAGTAAGAGATATTAAAGATAGAGAATATAATGCACTGTCACTTAATGAAGTTTCTTTGTTCAGACAAAATAGATTTGCTGCTAATTTAAGAGTAAAGATTAATGATAATATAAAGATTAAGAAATTGGTATGTGACGGAATACTTGTTTCAACTCCAGCAGGAAGCACAGCTTATAATTTATCAGCACATGGACCTATCTTACCAATAAATTCTTCTCTTTTAGCATTAACTCCGATATGTCCCTTTAGACCTAGAAGGTGGAAAGGCGCTTTGATTCCAGAAAAAAGCAAAATTACACTTGAAGTCCTAAACTACAAGGATCGTCCAGTTAGCGCTACAGCAGGTGAGGTTGAAATTAGAAATGTTAGATCAGTCGAGGTTGAATGCGATTTTTCTAAACCATTAAAATTATTATTTGATAATGAGCAAAATTTAGAAGAAAGAGTTTTTAATGAACAATTTATTTTATAGGTAATAAATATGAATTTTAATAAGATTGTTGCCTTGATCACAGGAGGCGCCTCAGGACTTGGAAAAGCTACAGTTGAATTGATATTAGAAAAAGGCGGAAAGGTTATAACAGTGGATACCTTTAAAACTAACAGCAGTTTTTCTTCTGAAGAGAGTGATAAAAATAATATTTTAATTAATACTGATGTTACAAAAGAAGAAGACGTTTACAAATGTTTTGAATTAGCCTATCAAAAATTTGATGAAGTTAATTTGGTTGTTAATTGTGCTGGTATAGGTATAGCTGAAAAAATAATTGGAAAAGAAAAATTACATTCAACTGCTATTTTCAAAAAAGTAATTGATGTAAATTTATTCGGGACCTTTAACATCATAAAAGCTGCTTCAGGAAAGATGCAACATAATTCTACCGATGAGAATGGACATAGGGGTGTTATAATAAATACTGCATCAATTGCAGCATTTGATGGCCAGATAGGACAATCTGCCTATAGTGCTTCAAAAGGAGCCATAGTTAGTATGACTCTTCCTATTTCAAGAGAATTAGCGAGATATGGCATAAGGGTTTGTACAATTGCTCCTGGGCTTTTTGAAACTCCAATGCTAAAAGGATTACCAGAAAAGGCTTATAAAAACCTCATTGAAACTACACTCTTACCAAGGAGATTAGGTAAACCAAAAGAATATGCCAAGTTAGTTCAATCCATTTATGAAAATGATATGCTCAATGGTGAAACTATCAGATTGGACGGCAGCATAAGACTGGCTCCAAAATAGTTACATATTTTTTATAATTTGATAAGTTGCTTTAGCTAGTGGTTCAACATCTTTACCGATCTCTTTGGCATTTGGTGAACTTTCATTACCTTTGACATATCTCGAATATACACCTTCCAAAATTGCAGTGGAACGAAACATAGACAGTACGACATAAAAATAAGGATCTACTATATCAATTTCCTTTTCATTACAGTAAACATTAACAATTTCTTCTACTGTTGGAATGTTTTCTTTTTTGAAATCTAAATTTTTTAATCCGTGTCTCTGGCCAAAAGGTATAAAGTGTGTATGTAATAGATAACCTAGATCTGAGTATGGATTACCAAGTGTTGATAGTTCCCAATCTAAAAGTGCTACAATTTTTTCACTACCCTGCTTATAAATAACATTACCTATTCTATAATCTCCGTGAACTAAAGAGGTTTCATCTTTCTCTGGAATATTTTGCTTTAACCAATTTATTATAGTGGTCATGATAGGCAAACTTCTAGTTTTTGATAAAAACCACTGTTTTTCCCATCTGTTAATTTGTCTTTCGACATAATTTCCGATTTTTCCAAATTTCTCCATTCCTATTAAAGTAAAATTAACCTTGTGTAGTTTAGCAAGCATTTTTACTAAATTTAGATATATAGTTTTTCTTGATTCGATTGATTTTATGTCTAAGATGTTTTCATATACTTTTCCATCGACTAATTCCATTAAATAAAAATCAGTGCCTATAATATTTTTATTATCGCAAAACTTAATCATTCTAGGGCATGGTATAGTAGAACTTTCTAGAGCTTTTTGTATTTTATATTCTCTAGCTACATCATGAGCGGACGGAAGTAATTCTCCTGGAGGTTGTTTTCTTAAAATAATTTTCTTTTCATTGTAAAAGAAAAGCACGTATGTAGGATTTGATTGCCCTCCTACAAATTGCTTAATCATTTTAATTTTACCGTAAGTATCTATATTATTATCAAACCATTTTTGTAATTCCTTAATTTCAAATTTATGGTTTTGTCTAACATCTACTAGGTTGTCTAAAGACATATCTTTTAATTATATTTTCTTAATTCAAGCTTTGCTATTTGATTTCTATGTACTTCGTCAGGTCCGTCTGCAAGCCTCAATAATCTAGCTTGTGCATAGGCATTAGAGAGTCCAAAATCGTCACTAACTCCTCCACCGCCGTGAGCTTGTATAGCCCAATCAACTATTTTACAAGCAACATTTGGAGCTGAGACCTTTATCATTGCAATTTCCATTCTCGCGGCTTTATTTCCAGCCTCATCCATTTTATTAGCTGCATTAAAAACTTGTAATCTTATTTGGTCTATTGCTATCCTAGCTTCTGCTATTCTCTCCTGGGTTACTGTCTGAGATGATACTGGTAATCCAAAAGCTACACGAGATTTAGTTCTCTTACACATTTTCTCTAATGCTACTTCACTCAAACCTATTAGTCTCATGCAATGATGTATTCTACCAGGTCCTAATCTACCTTGTGCTATTTCAAAACCTCTTCCCTCTCCTAATAGTAAATTTTCCTTAGGGACTCTAACATTTTCAAAAGAAACTTCTGCATGCCCATGAGGTGCGTCGGTAAAACCAAAAACTGGCAAGTATCTTTCAACTTTAATTCCTTTTGTTTCCATAGGTACTACAATTTGTGACTGTTGTTTGTGTTTATCTGGATTCTTGGGATCGGTTTTTCCCATAAATATTAGAACTTTACAGCGTGGGTCCATTGCACCAGAAGTCCACCATTTTTTTCCGTTAATTACATAGTGATCACCATCTCTCTCTATGCTTGCTTCTATGTTAGTTGCATCAGATGAGGCTACATCAGGTTCGGTCATAGCAAATCCAGACCTAATATCTCCATTAAGAAGTGGCTTTAGCCACCTTTCCTTCAATTCCTCGGATCCATACCTTTCAAAGACTTCCATATTGCCTGTATCAGGAGCATTACAGTTAAAAATTTCTGGAGCAAAAGGAGACCTTCCCATAATCTCACAAAGTGGAGCATAATCGAGATTGGTTAAGCCTGCACCTTTTTCACTTTCTGGAAGAAAAAGATTCCACAACCCCCTATTTTTAGCATTATTTTTAAGATCTTCTATTATTTCGGAAGGTTGCCAAATATCACCAGTAGAAATTTCTTTTTGTATTTTTATTTCACTTGGATAAACAAATTCATCCATAAATGATAGTAGTTTCTGTTGTAGCTCAATGGATTTAGAAGAAAATTTAAACATTTCAGCCCCTAATTAAATATTTTTAAAATATTAACTTCTACCGGTATACTTCTGGCAGAATTAAAACCTTTTATTTTATCTATTAATATATATTTTATATCATTATTTTGTACGATTTCTATAAAATTTTCATAATACTTTTGTTCTAAAATTAGATATTTTAAATTTTTCGATTTTAGTACAGTTTTATCTAAATTTTTCAATATATTTAGATTGGTTCCTATTGCAAAAACCAAACTAGGTTCATTATAGCCTAGAGCATAAATATATCTACTATCCATGCTTTTATAATCTACATTTAAGCTTTCTTTTATTCTTTTACTTACCCAAATCTGTTTCATATTAGGCAAATATACTAAAAATATTGACAAGTATAGAATTGCAGAAATAAAAATCTGATAATTAAATAACGTAGAAATTTTTTTTTTGTATAAAAGGTAAATGCTTAAAATATTCAATAAGAATAATATAGTAGTCAGAAGAGTAATTTTTAAATCTAAATTTCCTAATTTATAAACACCTAACCCTAGAGCTATTATTGTGGCAGAGGTTATAATTAAAAAAAATAAATAACCTAATAAAGAAACTTTATTTTTAAGAATTCTTTCTATATTTTTCTCGTT
>MDTD01152962.1_pt1 | contig 16228 bp, 16 predicted proteins | sample 811221 | NCBI WGS metagenome assembly MDTD01 (sample SAMN05326646, study PRJNA326480) | marine metagenome | isolation source: seawater | place: Pacific Ocean: South West | collected 2011 | reverse complement strand
TAGCCTTAAAAAAGTGCCTGTAATTTTCGCTATAGGAAAGAAAGAAATGTCAGATAATACTGTTTCAGTTAGAAGAATTGGCAGTAATGATAGTGAGGTTTTAGACCTAGACACTGCCATTAATGGAATCGTTAAAGAAAACAAGGTATAACGTTAGTGCTTGTTAAATTATTCGTACTTCCAATAAGATTCTATAGGTATTTTATATCGCCATTATTCCCGCCTTCATGTAGATTTGAGCCAACTTGTTCAGCTTATGCCTTGCAAGTAATTCAGGAACACGGCATTTTTAAAGGAACCTATTTAGCAGCAGTAAGAATATCTAAATGCCACCCTTGGCATAATGACAAATAATCTAAACTTATTAATAGATATAACAATTTTATATAAATAATATATTTATTTTATTGAAGCTATCTTTAGTGATATAGTCATTATCAGATAAAAAAAATTTCCAATATAGGGGGGAATATTTATGTATATTTTTAATAAACACATATTTAAGATTTTTGCATCTTTTTCACTAGTTTTGTCACTTGGAGTGGTCGCTCAGGAAATAGAAGAAGTTATAGTTACAGCAACTAAGAAAGAGGAGTCTATTCAAGATCTAGCAATTTCGATTGAAGCATTTAGTTCTGATCAAATATCAGAAAATATGATTGATGATTTGGATGATTTACAGGAAGTTGTTCCTGGTATGCAAGCTGGAAAAGGAATTGGTTCTGGTGGATCTTACGCAATTAGAGGAACGGGATCTTATGGGGTAGGTGCTGCTGTAGTTGGTGCTGTTGTAACAGCAATGAATGGACACAGTGTAAATACATCAACATTCTTTGATATTGGTTTTTATGACGTTTCTAGGATTGAGGTGCTGAAAGGACCTCAAGGAACATTATATGGAAGAAATGCTGTATCTGGAGTTATTAACTTAGTTACAACAAGGCCTGGTGATGATCTTGGTGGTTACTTCGATTATGAGATTGGTGATTATGATCATAATAGATTCACAATGGCTATGAATATTCCGATAAGCGATAATGTAAAGTCAAGACTTGCCTATACAAGTCTTAAGAGAGATGGTTTTTCTACAAACTTAAGAACTGGTAATAAGTTCGATAATAGAGATGCTTACGGAATCAGAGCCTCATTAGATTGGGAAATTTCTGACAAAACAACTTTAGAACTTACTTATGATAGATCAAGAGGCCAAGATAACAGAAATAATATTGGAACAGCTTTTTGTTCTAGAAATCTATTCTTCGGATGTAGTCCAATTGTAAGAGGGGAGCCTAATGTAACAGGAGCTCCAACAGGAAGTACTGCAGCCCTATCAAATCTTCTTGGTGGTTTAGTTCCAACTGCATGGCTTGATACATATGCTGGTTCAGAAGCAAATGTCCCAGATCAATTTAAGTATGCTTACATGAATAGAATTCCTGAATTTAGACAAGTTGCAGAACAATCTACATTAAACCTTGTTCATTCTTTATCTGATGAATTGACATTAAATGTAAAGTACTCATATGGAACAAGAGACTATTACCATACAAATGATAATGACTATGGTTTTGCTCCAAATCCTTTCCCTGGAGTATTAGCATCGTTAGGCTTGCCACCAATTTCTTGGGAAGCAGAATTTTATGGATTTACAGAATTAGTTGATTCGGATAGAACATATGAATTTGCTGATGTAGTTACTTATGATGGTCAAGCTGAGATTTCATTAATTTCAGACTATGATGGCCCAGTAAATTTTGTAATCGGCGCATATCAATTCCAACAAAAAAATCATAATAGATATATTATCCAAACAGCTGCTTTAAATATGCTTAGATCTTTTGAGCAACACCCATACAGTCAGACTGTTTTTGGTGGAGCATTTGATGCTTACGGTGGACTGCCTTTCTATCAAACTTTAATTTTTGGATTAAATGGCATCGCCGCATGTAATCTGCCTGTAGCTGGTCCTGTAGCAAATGCAGTTCCAAGTAGTGCGAACCCGGCTTGTTTACAGTTTGCTTTAAACGCTCAAGGTATTGCTCCATATCATCTTCCTAAAATAATGGGTGGGTTCTTTAATGATGATCATGTTAGAACTGATTCAACAGCTTTCTTTGGTGAACTTTATTATCAAATGAGTGATGCAACAAAATTAACTTTAGGCCTTAGATATAATGACGACAAAGTTACAGATAATATTATGACTTGTTTGGGCCAGGTTCAGTGTCCAAATGCTCAACCTGGTGATTTTGAGTCAGGTGTTTACAATTTCAGACCAACAACTGCAGTCATTGCTGATGATGCGACTGCAATAAAACTTGCTATCCAACATAACCTTGGAGAGGATTCTATGGTCTATGCTAGTTACACGACTGCCACAAAAGCAGGCGGTAATAACCCGCAAATTGGAACAACTCCTGATCCATATGCGCCTGAAGAGCACGCAGTTCTTGAAATAGGTACAAAAAATATCTTTGCAGATGGAGCTATCCTCTTGAACGCTGCAATTTTCATGAATAGTGCCGATAAAATGTTATTTTCTAATATTGAAAATGCTGGCTCAATTAACTACAACATTGATGCAGAAATTAATGGATTTGAAGGTAATTTAGTAACTTATTTCAATGACACAACTAGACTTGAGTTTAATTGGTTATTTGTTGATAGTGAGCTAGGTGATATTGGTAGACCAATTTTTGATCCTATAAATCCATCAAATATTACAACTTTCCTTGGTGTAAATCCTACAGGCTATACTCCAGGACAAGCAGGCTGTGCTGTACCTGGTGGATTATGTGGACCAGGTAATGGTGGCCCAGGTAGTGTTGATGGTCTGCCTGCAGATGCTGCTGGCGCACTTGCTTATTCATATGGGTTAAATGCTGCCGGAACTCCAATCATAATGATGAAATCATTTGGATTTTTGTGTACAGCTCCAGCAACTCCAACGAATATAGGTACAATGATTTCTACATTTAATCCTTTAGCTGGTGCAGCAGGCGCATGTCCATTTGCACCTGAAACGGTGGATATATCAGGTAATGTAGTGCCAGGTACTGCTGATGAATCATACAGTTTATCTTTAAATAAAGAATTCCCTGGTAAAAATGGTGTTACCACAACTAGACTTACATACAGATATCAAAGTGAAAGAGAAGGTAATGTTTTCAACCAAGCTACAGCTAGAGTGCCTGAGCAGAAATTTTTTGATATCTCGGTTAAATATACACCCAATGATGGAAATTGGTATGTTGGAGTTTATGGTAAAAACTTAGCAGATGACCGATATCTTGGAGTTTGGGCTGCATCATCGGCTCTACAAGGTGGTTCAAGGTTTGGTACTTATACCGATCCAAGAACAGTTGGTCTTACATTCGGACGTGATTTCTAAATTTTAAAGAAAATCAAAAAAAGGCTGGTTCATCCAGCCTTTTTTCTTTAAAATGCACTCTTTAGGTATCTATATATATTTATATATATAATTTATATGCTAATTTTTTTAAAAAGTTATCATTAATACCTAAACTATAAATATATTAGACAAAGGGGGATATTCTATGTCATATAAAAAATCAATATTAAGATGTTCTTACGCTTTTCTTGCAACGTTTTTTGTTTTAAATTCTGTTGCTCAAGAAATTGAAGAAGTTGTTGTTACAGCTACTAAAAAGGAAGAATCAACACAGGATTTAGCATTATCTGTAGAAGCTTATACTTCAGAAATGATTTCTGAGAATCAGATTTATGATCTTTCAGATTTGGCTGAGGTAGTCCCAGGCTTTGAAACCGGCAAAGGTATCGGTTCAGGATCAGCTTTTACAATGAGAGGTATTGGTTCATATGGTATTGGTGCAGCAGTTGTTTCATCGCTCGTTACCAACATCAACGGTCATAGTGTAGGTACTGGTCAATTCGTTGATTTAGGTATGATGGATATTGAAAGAATCGAGGTACTTAAGGGACCTCAGGGTACTATTAATGGCAGAAATTCTGTTCAAGGTGTTATCAATGTTATTACAGCAAGACCAACTGATGAGTTAAGTGGTTATGTAGATGTAGAAACTGGTAACTTTGATATGAAAAGAATGACAACCGCCCTTAATCTTCCTATTAATGATAATGTTAAAACAAGACTTGCTTTCATGACCAACATGAGAGACGGAATGATTCATAACCCTGTTACTGGTAACGATTTTGACGACAGAAATGATATGGGCCTCAGATTTTCACTAGATTATGACATTAATGACACAACAGATTTTAAGTTAACTTATTCAGCTCAAAAAAGTGATGACAAAAGACCTCAAGAAGAAGTTAGCTTTTGTGAACAAGATCAATTCTTTGGATGTAATCCACGTTTTAGAGGTGGCTTAAACCAAGCAGCTGATACTAGAGGACACGTAGCCGGTTTTGTAGGTTTCGTTGCACATTTAGACCCTGGAACAATAGTTAATAAATATGGACCTTCTTTATCAGACAAATTTGATACTCTATATCTTGATAGAGAGCCTACTCATCTTCAGACTTCAGAAGTAACAAACTTAGAATTAACTCATGATATTTCTGATGATGTACAGATGATCGCAAAATATACTTACTCTACAAGAGATTTCCACCAAACAAATGATAATGATGGAAGTGTTAGTAATGTGCCTTTAGCAGGTGCTGGTGCTGCACTAGGTTTACCTCCAATAGAGGCATACTTATGTTTTGGTAGTACTGAAAATTCATTTTGTGAAACTGCTGACACTGATAGAACATATGATTTCTCAGATGTAGAAACAGAAAATAAACAAGCTGAGATTAACTTTATTTCAGATTTTGATGGACCATTTAATTTCTCAGCAGGATACTATTGGTACGATGATACAACTGATAACGAATATAGAGTTCAAACAACTGGTACTCAGTTAATAGGTAGTTTCGCTGACTCACCATACAGCGCTGTGATTGCTGGTTTGACAGGCGTTGATTTATCAAGCAAAGGCGGAGCTGTTTTCTATCAAACAGTTCTTCAAGGTTTATTACCTGCATTAGGAGGCGTATTACAAGTTCAAGCTGGAGCAGTTACTGATCCGGTTCAAGTTGCAACAATTCTTGGAACATATCAAGCTGTTTTAGGTGCTTTGCAAGCTATGCCTGATGTGGTTGTACCCCTTGGTTTAAGAGGTACTCTCAGTGACCAACACGTAAGAACACAATCTCAAGCTTTTTATGGTGAAATGTATTTTGACCTTAGCGAAGATACAAAACTTACTATAGGTGGAAGATATGATGACTTTTCTGTAAACAGCCATAATTTCAATGACCTATTAGGTAACAAGTACATTGCCTTAGGTTGTTATAACTATTCAAGTCATACTAAATGTCCTGGTATTGAGCAACAAAGAACTGTTGAAGATGATTCAACATCTTTTAAAGTTGCTATACAACATAATATCAGTGATGACGTTATGGTTTACGGTAGTTACACAACAGCAGTAAAAGCTGGTGGTGTTAATGCTGGATCTAGTTCAAGTACATATGACCCAGAAGAAACTGGAGTGTTAGATATTGGTTTAAAAAGTATTCTTATGGACGGAGCAATGCTTCTTAATATGAATATTTTTCAAAATGACAATAGCGGCATGTTATTAGCCGCAATTGTTGATGATGCGAGTATTAACTATAACGTCGATGCTGAAATTACTGGTTTTGAAGGAACTATGTCTGTATTCCTCTCAGAAACAACTAACTTATCATTCAATTGGTTAGCACTTGATAATGAGATAACAAGTAATACCAACATTATTAACTATATGAATCCTATGGGAGCACCAGTACTTCAATATTTAGGACCTGTTGGTAACAACACAGGTTTATTAACAGGAGCTGTATTTGGAAATGGTGTTTTATATAAATCAGGTGGTTACAACTGTTTAGCTGCTCCATTTGCACCATTAGCTGGGTCTCCATGTCCGGTAGAACAGGGTTTCCCTCAAAGCTTAAAAGGAAATCAACTTCCAAATACTGCAGATTTATCATACAGTCTTTCCTTAACTCAAGTTTTCCCATCAAGCGGTGGTGAAACTTCAGCAAAACTTTCATACAGATACAGAGGCGAGTCTAATTCAAGTGCTTTTGAAGAAGAAAGAATGGAAATACCTGAAAATAAAGTATGGGATTTGCTTGTAAGATATACACCTAACGACGGTGACTGGTATGTTGGCATGTATGCTAAGAATTTAGCTGACGACAGACAGTTACATTATTTAAGAACAGCAAGTAACCTTCAGGGCGGACAATTATATGGTTCATTCTCTGATCCAAGAACATTTGGTGTTCAGTTTGGTACTAGCTTTTAAGTAGATCTTAAATTTAAAAAGCCCAGTATGATACTGGGCTTTTTTTTACTTATAATGATCTTATGAAACCACTTCCATTTAATCCAGATTCAATTACTGTCACTGAAGAAATGTGTGATCATAATGGTCATATGAATGTAAATTACTACTATCAATTATTTGATAGCACCTATACATCTTTTTATATTGATGAGTTGGGTTTTGGAGATGATTATATAAAAAGCGGCTTTTCGACTTTTACTTTAGAAGATAGTATTAGGTATCTCAATGAGTTTACTTTAGATGAAGAAGTTTTCCCTTCTTTTACCTTATACAAGGCCAACAAAAAATTACTTCATTTCGTTGGTATCTTACAAAATAAAAATTCAGAACTAGCTGCTATTTTTGAGACAGTTTTGGGCCATATAGACTTGAATAAGAGAAAGATAGTAAATTTTCCTGATGATAGATTTGAACATATTCAAAATATTTATGAAGATCAAAAAGAAAAAAGAGAAATTTTATTTGATGTAAAACTGCATATTAAAGATATTAATGAATAATTTTAGAATTAGTTGTCTTATAGCAGTTATTTTTTTATCTCTACCCATAAATAGTTCAGAGTTCAGTGTAATGTCCTTAAATGTGGATAATCTATTTGATACGATTGATGATCCTGGAAAAGATGATAAGGCCTATTTACCAATTGAGGTTAAACAATCAGATAAACATAAAAGATCATGCAATAGCATAAGGGTTAAATCATGGAAAAATGAATGTTTGTACTTGGACTGGGATGAAGATACTAAGAATTCAAAATTAACTAATCTTGTATCTAGCATAATTTCTTATGGCCAAAGGGGCCCTGATATTCTTGCGCTTCAAGAGGTCGAGAATATGAATATTCTCAATCAACTCTATAAATTATTAGAGCCATATGGTTATACAGAAATTCAACTTTTAGAGGGTAATGATTATCGGGGCATTGACACCGCTTTAATTTCGAAATTTAAATCACTTGATGCACAGTTACATTACATTACGTTCACTGGAGAATTCGAAAACAAAGATACAAGACCAATTTTAGATATCACCTTGGATGTGAATGGAAAAAAGTTAAAAATTTACAATGTTCACTTTCCATCAGGATTTCATGATGTTTCAATGAGATTAGATTCTTTAAATGTTCTACAAGATCTATTAAAAAGTCATAATTATCCTTCTGTGGCTCTGGGTGATTTTAATGTGAATACCACAGAAGATTCAAAGTTAGATATTTACAAGTCACAAGAAAACGTATGGAGTGTTGCCCACATAAATGGGTGTGATAACTGCAAAGGTTCTTATTATTATAACTACCTAGAAAGATGGGAATTCCTTGATAGTATTTTTATTTCTAAAAATAGAGGTATATCATATATTGTTGATAGTATTGACATACACAGAACTATGGATAATGCTTACGAAGACACTGGCAAACCAAGAGATTTTAACCCATATACTAAAAATGGAGTTTCTGATCATTTGCCTGTTGTAGCTAAAATAAAGATTAATTAATTATTTTAAGAATTCTAATCATGGCAAGTGCATTGAATTTCTTTACACCTTTTGTAATTTTTAAAATGTGAAAAAGCAATAATACTTGCACCCAATACTGTCATGAATCTTTCAATCGGATCTGTAACAATGTCTTCTAAAAAGTAAGCAGTAGTTAATAAAGATAATCCAGTTATACCTATTAGCAGATAAGACAAGACCTCATGATTTCTATAACCAATTCCTAAAGCAAATAAACTAATTGGAATTGTTGTTAAAAGCAAAACAAGGTGAATAATTTCACTATCAACAGAAAATGATAAAAAACCATAACTCATAACAATTAAAGATGGCGCAAAAAAGCAATGTATTACACATGCCATTGAGATACCTATAGCAAATGTATCTGAGTTTTGTTGTGTTTTATACATTCAGTTACTGTCTCCAGCCGCCTCTATCAAAGACCCTTAGGTAGGTTAGCTGATCGTGGTCAGAATCGTTTACAACTTTACAGTAATCGCCCGATTCAACAAGCACTACATCACCGGCAGATAGCTCATATGAGTCTTTATGCTCTATTCCGTATGATGGATTTGATCCATGACCTTCATCAGAATTCATATATTCAACAATTTCCATGGTGCCTCTGCCATTAGTTATTATATAAACGACATCAGAGTCTATAAGTTTGTGACCTTTGGTAGATGCTCCAGGTTGGATAACTGTTTTACTAGCGATTATTCTTTGAAGAAGATCGTTAGACCACACAGTGTACTCGTCAGTTACTTTTTGAGGTGATCCACCAATTCTAAAATTTGTGTATTTTTTTGCCATAATTTTTTTCCTTCGCTAATTATAGTTATTTGATTTTAATATACCAGTATATATCCTTAATAAGGGTGTCGTTATTAAACATAATTTACTATACTTATGCATATACAATTTCACCAAAAGAGGAGTAATTTCAATGAGTAAAACATATTCAAATCCAGAAACAATTGGACTTCATGCAGGATGGAGAAAAGACGAAAATACAAATTCTGTTGCAGTTCCAATTCATCAAACTACAAGTTTTCAATTTGATGACACAGAGCATGCTGCAAATCTTTTTGCGCTATCTGAGCTTGGTAATATTTATTCTCGAATTATGAATCCAACATGTGCAGTCTTAGAGGATAGAGTTGCAGCTTTGGAGGGTGGCGTTGGAGCTTTAGCGGTTGCTTCAGGTCAAGCAGCATCTGCGGTTGCGATACAAAATCTTGCATCTAATGGCGATAATATAGTGGCATCTGCGCATTTATACGGTGGAACGTACAACTTATTTAAAAATGTTTTATCTGATATGGGAATTGAAGTAAGGTTTGTTGATCCTGCTGACCCTAATAATTTTGCAGAAGCAACCGATGAAAATACAAGAGCATATTATGGTGAAGTATTACCTAATCCAAGTTTTGAGGTATTCCCAATATCTGAAGTTGCTGAAATTGGCAGACCTCTAGGAATTCCATTAATTGTTGATAATACTGCAGCTCCTGTAATTTGTAAGCCATTTGATCATGGAGCAGCCATTTCAATGCATTCAACTACAAAATTCATTGGCGGTCATGGTACTTCTATTGGAGGAATTATTGTAGATAGTGGTAATTTTGACTGGGAAGCTGTTCCAGAAAGACAGCCTGCATTAAATACACCTGATCCTTCTTACGGAGGAGCAATTTGGACTGAAGCTGTAAAACCACTTGGCCCGATAGCATACATTTTAAAAGCAAGAACAACGATTCTTAGGGATATGGGAGCAGCAATGAGCCCATTTAATGCATTCATGTTTATCCAGGGTCTTGAAACATTAGCGTTAAGAATGAGAGAGCATTCTAGTAATGCTGAAAAAGTTGCAGAATATCTTTCAAATCATGATTCAGTAGAAAGAGTGAGCTATCCCTCGTTAATGGATGGTTACGCAAAAGAAAGAGCAGAAAAATATCTTACTAGAGGTAACGGTGGATTAATGGGTTTTGAGGTAAAAGGTGGCAGAGAAGCAGGAGAAAAATTTATAAATGCTTTAGAAATGGTATACCACGTTGCTAACATTGGTGATTCAAGAAGCTTAGCAATTCATCCAGGCAGTACAACCCATAGTCAACTTAATGAAGAAGAGTTATTGGCAGCGGGAATTACGCCGGGTTATGTCAGACTTTCTATTGGCCTAGAGCATGTTGATGACATTATTGCTGATTTTGAGCAAGCTCTTTCAAAAATATAAAATTTGAATCAAGAATTAGTAACATACATAATTCTTGGTTCTAAAGAAAGACTAAAAAAAGTTAAAATTCCTCAGTCTAATAAGACTGAGGAATATATTCCCGCAAACTTTATAGATAAAAAAGATACTCAAAAAGATTTGGATAAACTAGTGTCAAGTTCCAAAGGAAATATTATTGTTTTACTTCCACCCTCATCAATACCTAACTCAAAATCAAAAGAAATGTTAAAAAAAATGTCTATGATAGATATTTCATCATGGGGATGGTTTAGGTTTGATGATAAAAAAAATGATCTTATAAATAATTTAAAAAAAATATCTTCATCTATAAGCAGTACTCCTAATCTTCAACAAGGAATCTTTTTTAATAAAAGATTATATTTTTCTGTTGGTGGTCTAGGTAAATTTGGAACATCACCTTTTAAAGAGATTTCAAAAAGGTTTTATTCTAGAATTGATCCACAAAATCCATTACCAGCTCTTATAATAAGAACAAAAAACATAGCGATATACTAATGAATACGAATTTCATCGTAAATGCAGAAAACATTTCTTATAAAGTTAATGACAATAAGTTATTCCATAATTTATCTTTTGTCATTGAAGAGGGTGAAGCTATGCATGTTAAAGGCTCAAATGGTTCTGGTAAATCAACTTTAATAAGAATAATTCTAGGAATAACCAAACAAACTAAAGGTAATATAATTGTTAATACCAATAGAGAAATATGTTATCTAGGCCATAAGAACGCTCTAAAGAACTACCTCAGCTTGGAAGATAATATTTTATTAATGGATCTGAACAAGCATCCTGAACTAAAACAATATATTGAATTACTTGGTTTTAAAAAGCTTTTGGATGTAAATGTAGCTAATTTGTCATATGGACAACAAAAAAAACTTGCATTATTAAGATTGTTTTTAAATGAATCTGACTTAATAGTTTTAGATGAGCCATTTGTAGGATTAGATAAAGAAACTCAAGAAATTTTAAACAATTTTTTAGTCAGTCAACTCAATAAAAATAAAGCAATTATTTATACATCCCATATAAGTTGTCCAATTGATTCAAAAGAACTTTTACTAAGATGAAGATATTAAAACTAGAATATTTAAAACTAAAAAAGAAAACTCGAAGTTGGCTTGGACCAATATTAGTTTTTTGGTTAATTATGATTGCTTATCCTCTTACAGTTGAATTTCTTCAGGATAAACTTGAAATCGGTTTTTTTTCAGTTTTGTGGATAGCAATACTTATATCTATGATGCTAGCAACTGAGGACATATTTATTGAAGATTATAATGATGGCTCCCTTGAGCAGATAATAATCAAGAACTCATCTTTTCAATTTTTGGTATCTATGAGAATAGCAACGTATTGGTTGATGATTGGCGTTCCTTTATCAGCCCTTAGCTTTATATTCACATTGGGTACTTCTGAAGATATCGGATTGAGTCTCTCAATAATTCCGTTATCAATGATAAGTTCTTATATTTTTTTAAATTTGTTTGTATTAGGAAATGCATTAAGTCTTAATAAAGGATCGCTCCTTGGAGCACTTGTGACAATGCCTTTAGCATTACCAGTATTAATTGTTTTAGGTAAAAGCCTCATATCCATTCAATTAGGAATTAATTTCTTAGAATTTATACTCTTATTATTGGGCTGCTTATCGATTATAATTATTGTAGTGCCAATTATTGTATCTTATATAATAAAAGCTCATTTAGAATAAAACTATTCGCACACATACTATAGTGATAAAAAAATTTATACATCAATTTGCATCACCTAAAACCTATTTGTTCCAAGTAAATAGGTTTTATTCATATATTTTTTATTTTTCTTTAATTATTTATATTTTTTCTATTACCTGGGGGCTTCTACTAACGCCTGAGGATTTTGTTCAAGGAAATTCATTTAGAATTATATATTTACACGTTCCAGCATCATTCCTATCACAGTCTTTATATCTAGCTATGGGGATTTCTAGTATTGTTTATTTGGTATGGAGAGTTAAATTAGCTGCATATTTGATTATTGCAATTGCGCCTATAGGTGCAATGACAACTTTTATTGCATTAATTTCAGGATCAATATGGGGCATCCCAACATGGGGAACATGGTGGCAATGGGATGCAAGAATAACATCCACCTTGATTCTTTTTATAATGTATCTTGGTCTAATATCTCTTCATAATTCATTTAGTAACTATGAAAAAGCAGACAAACTGCTATCTTGGCTAGTTATTGTTGGCGCAGTAAATATTCCGATTATTAAAAAGTCTGTTGACTGGTGGAGTACATTGCATCAATCAGCCTCTATTACATTAACAGAAAAACCTACAATTGATCCCTCTATGCTATATCCTTTAATTGGATCAATTATTGGATTTTTTGGTTTGATTATCTGTCTAGTTTTGATTTCATCAAAACATCAGATTTTAATTAGAGAAAAGACTAAATCATGGATAAAAGATTATGTTTAGTTTTGCATTTAATTCTTTTGAAGAGGCCTTATATATGAATGGTCATGGTATTTATGTTTGGATAGTATTTGCCATAGTATTTTTATGCTTAACAGTATTTTTTGTAAGCTATAAAAGAAAAATTCAAAGAATAAAAGAAAAACTAAATGAATCCGACTAGAAAAAAAAGAATATTTAATATCGTTTTGGTTCTTTTGTTTTCAATTTCAGGACTTTCGTTAATTTTGTATTCTTTAAATTCAAAGCTTGATTATTTTTTTACCCCAACCGAGCTTAGCAAAGTGGATATTCCAAGCGATAAAAGAATTAAGGTTGGAGGCATGGTTCTAAGCGGCTCTGTATCTCGAATAGAATCAAAAATTATCTTTTCTGTAACTGATTATGAAAATATCATAAAAGTAGAATTTGATGGAATTGTTCCAGACCTATTCAAGGAGGGCAGTGGTGTTGTTATATTGGGGTTTTTAAGAGACGAAATTTTTTATGCTGAAGAGGTTTTAGCAAAACACGATGAAAACTATATGCCGCCTAATTTAAATATCACAAATGATAATTGAGATTTCTCATTTTTTAACTATTGTAGCAACAGGACTATTTTTTCTGGTTGGGTGTTTTGCTTTTATTCGGACTGAGGATATTTTTATTTCAAAACTGATTAGCAGAACTTATTCTCATGGATTCTTATTTCTATTTTCATCATTTTTAATTTATGTATGGTTAGCAGTAACTGATAATTTTTCTGTAGCTTATATTGCAAACCATTCAAATACAGCTTTACCAACATTTTATAAAATTTCTTCAATTTGGAGTGCCCATGAAGGATCTATGTTTCTATGGATAATTTTTTTAGCTGCATGGGGATATTTATTTAATACCAAAGTAGACAACAAAGAGGTACTCAAATCAAAAAGCATTGGAATAATTTCATTTATTTTAGTTGGCTTTTTATCTTTTTTATTATTTACTTCTAATCCATTTGAAACTATATTGCCTTTTGCACCATCCAATGGCGCCGACATTAATCCTGTTTTACAAGATCCTGCACTAGCCATTCATCCGCCTACTTTATATCTCGGATATGTTGGGTTTGTGATACCTTTTGCTTGTGCGATTGCATTCCTAATCCAAGGTAATTCTGATATTAAATGGGAGGAGTTAGCAAGAAAATGGTCTGTGATTGCATGGATATTTTTAACAATTGGTATAACTTTAGGAAGTTGGTGGGCTTACTATGAATTAGGTTGGGGAGGGTATTGGTTTTGGGATCCTGTTGAAAATGTTGCTTTGATGCCATGGCTTGCAGCAACAGCATTTTTACATTCTTTAAGTGTGTCTATAAAGTCTTCTAATCTAAGAATATGGACCATTTTGTTATCAATTTCAGTATTTTCACTAAGCCTTTTTGGAACATTTATTGTAAGATCCGGAATTATTGATAGCGTGCATTCTTTTGCAAATGATCCTGAAAGAGGCCTTTACCTACTAGCGTTTATTGGAACAATAATTATATTTTCTATGTTTTTATTCGTTTTAAGATTTCCAATTATTAAATCAGTTGGGAATATTAAATCTTTTTCAAAAGAATCATTTATTTCTATAAATAATATTTTTTTTGGATCTTTGGTTTTTTCTGTAATGTTAGGCGTTACTTATCCCTTAATCTATGAATATTTATATGATCAGAAGATTAGCGTAGGCGCCCCTTTTTATAACGCTATTTTTATACCAATAGTTGTCATAGCATGCTTATTTTTATTTTTTTCTATTGATTCAAAGTGGCAAAGAACTATTAAATTACCGTTCTTAGGAGGAGCGACCATTCTTTCAAGTTTACTTGCAACAGCAGCAACTTTTTTAAGTACTTACTTAATAGCAATAAAATCTGTTTCAATAATTATTTCTATGTTTGCAGGATTTTTGCTGATATTTAGATACTTAATTGAGATAAGTATTTCACTGCTAAAGAAAAAATACTTAAATCCCTTTAGTGCAGTCGCTCATTTTTCGCTTGGACTTTTAATAATTTCAATTGCTTTTAACAGCATATTAAGCACTGAAAGAGCAATAAATATCAAAATAAATGAGTCTGAGATCTATAAGGATTTAAATATATATTTCCAAGACATTAGAGTTGTAAATCACTCAAATCATGATGCCATAAAGGCAAGTTTTGTTATTGAAGATATGGATGCTAACTCATATGTTCTTAGCCCTGAAAAAAGAAAGTATTTTACAAGAGGCCAGATAACGACTGAAACCGCCATACATGTAACACTTCTGAGAGATATATATTTGACCATTGGGGATCAGCTTGATGATGGTAGTTGGATAGTAAATATTCAAATAAATTACCTAATCAGGTGGATTTGGATATCCGCGATTCTTATGTCATTTGCTGGCCTAATGTTAATATTTAGTAAAAAAAGATCATAAATATGAATTTGATGCTTAGGTTTTTAGTTTTAGCTTTTCCAATAGCTTTTATAGGTATGTTCTATGTATTGTTGTCAACAGAAGACACATATCCAGGAGCAGATTATAAAGTTTTTGAGATTCCAGAATTTTCATTACCAGCATTAGATAATAGCTCTTATATAGATAATAGTAGTCTTAAAGGTGACTTTATCATTAATGTGTGGGCAAGCTGGTGTATTACATGTAGGGTTGAACATCCATATCTATCCAAGTTAAGTCGCGAAGGCATAAAAATTATAGGCTTAAACTACAAAGACGAAAGAAATGATGCAGCAAATTGGATAAATAAGTTTGGCGATCCTTATGATTTAATAATTCATGATGTTAAAGGATCTTTGGCATTGGATATGGGTGTGACAGGCGCACCTGAAACTTTTCTAGTAAAGAATGGTTTTGTTGTTGCTCATTATCAAGGTGAGGTAAACCAACTTATTTGGAATAAAGTTTTTCAACCGATTATTGATTCTAAAAAAATAAATTTAAAATGAAATATATTCTATCTATTTGTGTTTTGTTATCTTGTTTTGCATTTTCTGCAATGATTTATGAATTTGATAATGAAGCTGATGAAATAAGATTTAATGATTTAATAAAAGAAATAAGATGTCCAAAATGTACATCAGGATCCTTGTCTAGCTCAAATGCTCCAGTATCAGAAGATCTTAAAAAAAGGATTGCTGAAATGATCAATCAAGGGAAATCAAATACAGAAATAAAGGAATATGTTGCTAAAACGTTCGGTAAAGAATCTCTTTATGACCCTCAGCTCAAGCAAGATACATTCTTGTTATGGTTTGGCCCAGCTATATTTATATTTGTAGCATTTCTGCTTTTCTTTCTTAGAAAAAAAACATAATGCTTTCTTTTATATTTTTGGTATTGGTAGCAGGCTTGCCGATATTAGCTTATTTGCTTTCAAATAATACTAATAATAAAGGAATAGTTTTTGGGTTATCTGTATTAGTTTTGTCATCTTGTTTATTTCTATATGTAAGCAAATTTTCATTACTTGGGAGTTTAAATAAACAAATTCTTAACAATCAAATTCTAGATGAAATTTACATTGATGCAAAAATCCCAACTGAATATTTAGTTAGCATTGAAAAAACTCTCAACGAGGATGAAATAAAGCTCTGGTTGATAAG
>MDTD01115804.1_pt1 | contig 16229 bp, 17 predicted proteins | sample 811221 | NCBI WGS metagenome assembly MDTD01 (sample SAMN05326646, study PRJNA326480) | marine metagenome | isolation source: seawater | place: Pacific Ocean: South West | collected 2011 | reverse complement strand
CCGCCATCACCTGGGTTTCCTCTGCAAGCACCATCAGTATAAATAACGACTTTTTTATAAGAATTCATATTTCAAATATACGTATAGGTAAGAAATCGAACACGATATTCGTTGATGTAGATTATAATTTTTATAAATAGTTATGAAAGTATGATATTAACTAGCTGAACGATATCAAGTACATTTAATATTCCATCTTGGTTCATATCGCCTGCTACTAGTTCAGAATCCGAAATAGAGCCAGAATCAAGAATTATATTAACTAATATCACAACATCTAATACATTTGTTACTTGATCAAAATTGATATCACCTGCAATACCTTGATTGAGATCTAGCGTTACACAGCTACCAATATCTACTGCGACCGCATTTGCATTTGACGAAGAAAAGACTGGCTGATTTAAGCAAAGTGTTGTTTCTTCATAATTAATAATATCAAAATTAATAGAAACTAAAGATTGACTCCCTTCATTAATAGTTCCTCCGCTAAAAGAAAAAGCAATTACTTGTCCGTCTGTATTTGTTGAAACAGAGAAGTCTGATTCAGTTAAATCTTCGACGCTTGTAATGTTGATATTATTGGGAGAATCTTCCACCATAAACTGATAACCAGCAATTGGCACATCATTTTGTAAGTCTACTTTTATAGAACCTGAGTTCCCACTATAGCTGTAATCACTAATACTAATACTGGCTGTTCCAGGACTATAAATTGAAAAGTTGTTATCGCTATAAGCAAAAGTATTAGAGTCTGATAAATCTGTGATTTTAATTTTGTAGTCAGTGCGCTCTTCAATGTTTGAGGGAATATTCCAGGAATATTGACCATCACTTTCAGTTGTTGAGCTTATAGTTGTAGCAAACACGCCACCCTTATAAAGCTTAATTGATATATTGTCGTCAAAGTTATCCTCCCAGGTTATTGTATAACTTTGACCGGCTTGCAATGATTCTCCTCCATTGGGAGATATTAGTGTTATTTGGTGTGGTTCTGGCGGATTCCCTCCACCTTCTCCATTAAATGTTCCGCTTATCGATTCTTGATTTGTTCCTAGAGGGTCGAGCCAATCACTTAGTCTCGTAGTGCTTGACCCACCGCCTGTCCATGAACGGCTTATCTTGCCATACAAATCATTACCATTTCCACATTCACCGGTTCCTCCATGAAGCTGACCTACTATTAATTTTTCGTCATTAAATAATGGAGATCCCGACGATCCGCCTTCTGTGCCGCCAGAATCCCAGCTTAACCTCCAATGTGTATTGGAAGAGTACCATCCATCATTATATGCCGTATCATTATTATCATAATTAATTTTTTTAGGAGCTCCACTAGGATGATGAATACCTGTCGAAACTTGAGGGTTTGAGCTTGATTTATCCCACCCCGCATAATAAGCATTAAAAGAAGATGCAGGCGTGTAATCCATTTCTAAAAGCGCAAAGTCTGAATAGTAATAGCTTGCTCTAAGGGTAGATCCTGTTCTGTAATTATTATAGTAGCTATTTGAATTATTGCAACCACTTGATTGATGATTAAAATAAAAAGTAAAATAATTATGATCTCCTGGGCTTTCAGAGTCAACGCAATGATTTGCTGTCAATACATATGGAGTTAAATCGTAGCTTGTATTATTAATTAAAACTGCAGAACATATATATCCGTTCATATCAAGAAAAATAACAGATTTTATTTGATCAGAAAACTCGCCTTCATCACATGCGACGTTTATACCGCAATTTCTTTCGCTCTCATTATTATAAAATCCTAAAATATCTTTGTAAGCGTGATATATTGTGGAAATATTGAGCCTAGCTTCTTCGTTACTATATTGAGGTTCTGTGTATTCAAGTATCAGATATTCTCCTTTCAATAGAGCGTGTCCAAATTTTCCGTCAATGTGATTATTGTCTGAATTAAAAGGCCCATCAACCATGCTTCGGTCATCATTAAAAATTAAGAGGCTAGATAAGTTAGGAAGATAAAATTCATTAAAATATACCTTCATTCCAATTGCGCTTTCAGATTTTAACCTTAAACGCCATAAGGTATTTCCATTTTCAAGAGTTTCTGAGGTTGCAACATCAAAAAAATTAATATTTACATCATGGGCATAGGCGTATCTCTCAGCTTGTCCAGGTTGACGATTAGAATCTTCTAAAAGAATACTTTCTAAGTCAACCCTATTCATTTCAATCATGCCAGCTTGGCTCGTAAAAGCGAAACCTATAATAATTAATGTCTGAACTAATTTTTTCATTTTTTCTCCTAAAAGTAGAGTACTAATTATTTCTTAAAATTTATGTCTAAGATTTTAAAACTTAAACATATTAAATGTTAAGATATGTTACAGCTATCTTTTGTGATTTATGTCTAAATAATAGGATATAATTTTTTTATGGCAATGAAATGCTAAATCGGGAAGCTCATTTATATCAAAAAGCTGAAGTTCTGCTACATCGTCGCCGGCGCACATTGTGGACCAATCGGTAATTTTAACTTCTAGGCCTATAAGTAAAACATCTCCAAAAATGCTTCCAAAATGCGAGCAAGTTCCTAATATTTGAGAAACTGTTCCTGTTAGCCGTGTCTCCTCTTTGAGCTCTCTTAATGCTGCTTGATTAAGAGTTTCGTTTAGCTCCATAAATCCTCCTGGAAGGCCCCACTCCCCTTTAGCAGGGTTAAAGGCTCTCTTGCCCAAAAGTATGGAATTTCCTTTTGCGCAAATCAATGTTGCTGTTGGCTTAGGGTTCTGGTAATGAATCGTGGAACACTTTACGCAGTGAAACCTTTCATTCCCGTCAATTCTTCCAAATTGATTTTCTTCGCCACACGCTGAGCAATATTTATAGATTTCCATTACCTATATTATTTTATATATATCAGTAATACAATTGGAATTAAGTAATAATTTTTATAAAATATTTTATAAATTTCACGGCTAAATGGAGAAACAACTAATGTTCAATTATAAATTTTTATTTTACACTTTTTTTTCAATTTTTATTATCTCATGTTCAGGAACTAATGCCACGACAATGGAATATCGCTCCGCCACAACAGCTGTACGGTCAGAGCGCGATTTAAAAAAAGGTGAGGAATATGCTTTGAAAGCTCTATATATGCCAGAGCACGCCAATGACGCTAGAGTTGCTTACTTCTTAGCAATTGAAATTTATAAACCACGGCGAAATTGGGAGAAAATGAATGAGATGCTTGATATTGCTACCACGAGAAATCCCAATCAAAAACTCGAACGGCCGTTTCGACTTGATGATGGAACTATTGTAACAACAATAGCTGAATCAACGACGATTTACAAAGAACAAGTTTGGATGAATCTGTTCAATCAGACAGTTGAGCTTGTAGATGCAGAGCGATATACTGATGCAATTAACAAAATTAATCTTGCAAAATCAGTTTTGAAAAAAACAGACAATTACATTACATCTTGCTTGCTAAACATTCAAATAAACGATATGATGGCGGCCAAAGAAGATCTTGATAACGCAATTAAAATGGCTCCAAATAATGCTAGAGTACTTGAAATTGCTGGAGACTTTGCACAAAATGAAGAAGACTTTGAAAGCGCAATATCTTTCTACAAAAAAGCCATAAATCTTGCAGGAAAAAAATCTGTGATTATTGAAAAACTTATCTTTATTTACGTGGAAAAAGAGCTTTACGATGACGCTATCGATTTAAGTGCTACGTTGATTGATGAAAATCCTGACGATCCCGATATATATTTTAATGTTGGAATAATTTATCAGAGGCTTGCATCAAAGCTTTATGATGAGTCGGTTAGCTTGTGGAAGGAAATAACTCAACAAGCAAAACCTAATGAAGATGACATTCAGTTAATTTACGTTAATCTTAAAAAAACGCTCGAAATGGTTCGACAGGCCTTGGGATATTTTATGGATTCAAGCATGCTAGAAGAGGAAGAAAACTCTGAAACAGAAAAAGCAATGGATGAAATGAAGAGAACCCGAAAAACAATTAATGATATATACTTAGATTCTATTAGACAAATAGCAAAAGAAAACGAGGTTGAACTTAATTAATTTTTTTTCTTTTAAATAAATATTCTTTTAATGCAATTCCAACCGGTTCTTTTGTAGATAAAGGAATGTAATCAATTTTATATTTTCCACAGCTAGCTGTATAAAATTTTCTTATTTTTTTTATTTTTTCTCTATAGTGTTTTCTAATATATCTTGGATCTGTAGTAATGGTTTGCTTAGTCTCTAAATCAATGAACTTTATCCTTTCTTTGAAATCAAAATCAATTTCTTTTGGGTCCATTACATGAAAAACTATTACCTCGTGGCCTTTATGAAGAAAGTGTTTCAATCCCATCATAATTTTTTGTTGGTCATCCATTAGGTCAGAAATAAGAATTATGAGCCCCTTTTTATTAGTTTTTTCTGCGCACTGATGCAAAACATCTGCAATGTTAGTCGTACTTTTGGGTTGCATTTTTTCCATTTCGCCTAATAGTATGCTCAAATGTGTATTCGTTGACTTTGCAGCTATTGATTTTCTTATTTGATTGTTAAAAGCGTACATGCCTACAGCATCTTGATTTTTTATGAGCAGATAGCTCAGAGACGCAGCAAGAATTTTGGAATATTCCATTTTAGTTGTTGTTTGAGAGGTATACTCCATAGAACGACTTTGATCTACTAAGATGAAAGCTTTGAGATTTGTTTCTTCTTCATATCTTTTTATAAAAAAACGATCTGTTTTGGCCCATAGTTTCCAATCTATATGCTTTAACTCGTCACCAGTTCCATAGGCTCGATGGTCTGAAAATTCAACTGAAAAACCGTGAAAGGGGCTTTTATGAAGCCCTACCTTAAAGCCTTCTACTACTTTTTTTGCTTTAATATGAAGATTATCTAACCTAGAAATTGATTCGTTGGATAAGTATTTCATTATATTAATTTATCTATAATATTATCTTTTGTTAGACCTTCTGCTTCCGCATTAAAGCTAGGCACGATACGATGCCTTAAAACTGGCTTTATCATGCTATTTACATCTTCAATGTCTGGCGATGCTTTTCCAGATAATAGCGCTTTTGCTTTTGCAGCAAAAATTAAATGATTGCTTGCTCTTGGTCCTGCTCCCCAATCCAGCAGCTTATCAATTTCTTTATTACCGTTGTTTGGTCGCGTTTTCTTTATTAAATCCACAGTATATTCGATTACATTATCTGAAACTGGTACATCATTAAGTAAATGTTGATAATCAATCAAATCTTCTTTACTTATGGCTGGGCTAACAGAACCTGAATGTTGATTGCTATGATTTTTAACAATTTGTATCTCCTCTGCTCTGGTTGGATAGTCAATCAATAAATTAAACATAAACCGATCTAGCTGAGCTTCTGGAAGTGGATAGGTGCCTTCTTGCTCAATAGGATTTTGTGTCGCCAACACAAAAAAGGGTTCATTTAAATCATAAGTTTTTCCAGCTGCTGTAATTTTTTTTTCTTGCATTGCCTGAAGCAACGCAGATTGTGTTTTGGGTGGCGTTCGGTTAATTTCGTCTGCTAAAACAATATTTGAAAACAAAGGCCCTTTGTGAAAGGTGAATGCTCTATCTCCAGTTTGATTATTTTGCTGAATGATTTCGGTTCCTGTAATATCTGATGGCATTAAATCCGGAGTAAACTGTATGCGATTAAATTTTAAATCGAGTCCATTTGACAAGCATTGTATTAATAAAGTTTTTGCTAGCCCGGGAACACCCTCCAAAAGAACATGGCCTCTACATAAAAGTGCTATAAATAAATGCTCTATTACTTCGTTTTGTCCGATAATTATTTTTGATAGTTCTTGATTAAGTTTGGATTGGCTGTCTTTTAATTTATCTAAGATTTGCATTCTTGATTCCTTCTATTAAGTTTAAATCTAACTTTGAATGTTGTTTTATCAAATGTTTTTAATCTTAAATTACATATGATATACAATTATTAAGATCGAAAATATGATAGTTAAAGATTATAGAAAAAAAATAGTATTTAAAGGGATGACACTAAAAGATTTGCTACATTGGTGCCAGAAAGAGGGCTTACCCTCTTTTAGAGGGAAGCAAATATATGAATGGCTGTATAAACATGGCATTAACAGCGTAAATAATATGAGTAACCTTTCAAATGAATTACGTGCTAAAATGGATGATATCGGAGTTTTTCAAACATTACAACTTGAAAAAATTGAATCCTCAGAAATTGAAAAAACAAAAAAAATATTATTCAAAACAATTGACAATCACTTTATTGAGTCTGTTAGTATGATTGAAAAAAATCGGCATACAATCTGTATTTCTTCTCAAATAGGTTGTAACGTTGATTGCGATTTTTGCGCAACGGCATCAATGGGCTTAATACGAAACTTAATGTCCGGAGAAATAATTGATCAAGCAATAGCGATTCGAAATCTTGTTTCTAATCCAATAAGCAATGTTGTTTTTATGGGTATGGGTGAGCCTTTTCTTAATTATAAGCAAGTAATAAAAGCTGCCGAGATTCTAAGTAATGATTTGGGGTTTGGGCTATCTCCTAAAAGAATAACAATATCTACTTCAGGCATAGTTCCTAAAATTAATCAATTCATTAAAGATAAGCATAAATATAAATTAGCGATTTCCTTAAACGCAACTGATGATGAAACACGTAAAAAAATTATGCCTATTAATAGAAATTGGCCCATAAATAAAGTTATGGAATCCGCCACTGCGTTTGCAAAGAAGAGTAGTCATCGAATTATGTTTGAATATGTTCTTTTAAAAGATATTAATGATTCTTCTGAAGATGCTATTAGACTGACAAAATTAATAAAGAATATAAACTGTAAGATAAATATTATACCTTACAATGAAACGAATGGTAAATATAAAAGACCTTCCGAAAGTAAAATTGAAAACTTTATTCGCATATTAAATAAAAAAAGAAAGAATTTCACTATTCTTGTACGTTGGAGCAAAGGGGAGGATATTAGCGCTGCATGTGGACAGCTTGCGGTAAATAATTGATGAAAAAAGCAATTCAATATTTAAACAAATTTTTTAACAAACCCCCACAAATTGGTGTTGTTCTTGGTTCAGGGCTACATCTTTTCTGTAATCAGCTCGATAATAAATTTGTTGTTAAGTACGAAGATATTCCAGGGTTTAGAAAAACCTCAATAAAAGGACACAAAGGTGAATTTGTTCTAGGCTCTCTTAAAGATAAAGAGATTATATGCGCTAATGGGCGATTTCATTTCTATGAAGGCTATGCTTACAATGAAGTTGCAATTATTATTGATATTTTTAAGTCGCTTGGTTGTGAAATGGTTATAATGACAAATGCTTCAGGCTGTACAGTATCGGAATGGGCAGTTGGCGATCTGATGTTAATCAAAGGACATCTGGATTATTCTTTTTTGACGTCAAATGAAAATCCTAATGTTATACAGGATGAAAGATACGATGAAAAATTGCTTAACCAAGTAAAGGTTATTGCACAAGATTGTAATGTTTGTCTACGCGAAGGTGTCTATGCTTGGACTACTGGTCCGAGCTATGAAACCAATTCAGAAGTTACCGATATCCTATCCTTGGGTGGTAACGCCGTTGGAATGTCGGGGCTACCTGAAATTGAAAGAATTTATGATTTAGATATGAAAATGATTGGCATTTGCTGTCTAACTAATTTTGCTTCAGGTATTAGCAAAGAGGAATTAACTCACGATGAGGTTGTAAGGGTTGCAGAAAAATCGCGCGATTCTTTTATAAAATTACTAGTTAATATCATTTTAAAGCTAAAATATTAATAAATTTCAATTTCTTTTGCGTCTTCAATTTTTGCTTCTCCGCTTAACGTTATTTTTTTCCAATCTTGAGAAAAATTGATTTCTAATTTACCACCATCCACATCAACAACTGTCGGCGATATTATCTTATTAGCTTTTGACAAATGATAAACGCATGCTAATGATCCCGTCCCACAAGAAAAAACAATATCTTCAATGCCTTTTTCGTATGTTCGAACTTTTATATTATTTTCGTTTATATCCTCGTAAAAATTTACATTTGTTCCTCTTGGACTGAAGACTTTGTTATTTCTGATTAACTTACCTAATGATTTTGCTTTCTTTTTGGAAATATTTTTATATTGAATAACGAAGTGTGAGGCTCCTGAGTCAATATGGCGCCCTTCAATTCCATTAATTTTAATACAACCTGTTGTATACTTAGGTGAATTCATGGAAATTTTAACAAAATTATGTTTTAAAATTTCTGCATAATGATAGCCGTCTCCAGTCTCGATTGTCATTTTATTTTTTTTTACTAGTTTTTGCTGATACATGAACAAGGCTGCACACCTTGCTCCATTGGCACACATTGTTTCCCAAGAACCATCGTTATTATAATAGTCCATCTTAAAATCTGCCTTTCTTGATTTAGATATCCATAAGAATCCGTCGATTCGGTCATAATTTGTTTTTTCAATTACTTTTTTTAAAAATTTTTCTAAACTATTTGGTTTTATTTCTTTCTTAATAATTAAAAAATGGTTTTTTGTACCTTCTGCTTTTATAATTTTAATTTTCATTATTATGAATTTTTTTTACTTCCTCAATTAACGAACGATCATTAAAAGCTCTAATCATTGTCCCAGTAGTATAAACAGTCATAAGCAGGATTATTGCTATCGCTCTTAAAATATTGAGGGTTTTGATTTGTTCTGTATTCTTATTTTTAGAATCTAAATATTGTTTTGTTTTAGCGGCACACAAATGAATAAGTCCAATTGTGATAATTCCTAGCATCATCTTTATTAAAACTCCATCTTTGGTAAGCCATTCTGGATTAGATACAAGGACACCAATGCCTAAAAGAAACATTACTCCAGAGACTAACTTTTCTAAAAAAATAAAAGCTCTAAATGAAATATTGTCAATTTTATTTGAATCGTTTGCAATCCAGTACCACATCATTGAAGAGTATATGAATATTATAAGAAGAATATTTGCTGTCCATTTATGTGTTTCTTGTATGATATCCATATTTTAATATTTAATCTTCTAATTCGTATCCTGTTAGTTGTGAAAATTGATTCCTAACATTGTTAACTACACCGTTAATACCAATATCTTTAAATTTTTGAGGCTCAACTAATTTTCCGATTTTAAGATAAACTGTTCTAGGCTTTATATACCAACGATTTTTAGGTTTAAACTCGTATGCTCCTACTGTTCCAACAGGTAATATTGGTGCCTTAATATTCATTGCCATATGAAATCCCCCTTTCTTGAATTTCCCTATTTTGCCATTTGTTGTGCGTGTGCCTTCCGGTAAAATAATAACATTATACCCGTTTGACAGAGCTTCTTCTCCCTTTTTGATACTCTGCTTTGCTTTTTCAATATTTGATCGGTCTATTGGGATTGCATTCCATTTCTTTAACATCCAACCAAATACTGGCAGCTTATAGTTTTCGGCTGCAGTGATTCCTGTTGTCTTGCCAGGTGATGCGTAGGCAAATAAAAATGGATCTATAAAAGATGTATGATTGAACATTAAAATCATCGATTTATTTTTTGGGATTGTTCCAATAATTTTAACATTAATGAATAATAATCTAAGAACAGATATACTAGTTAATCGTCCTAATGTATTCATTTTTGAAGGAAAAAGCATTACTGATCCTACAAAAAGCAAGCCCACAATTGTTAATGGGGCCGCCATCAAAGCGTATACTAAAATACTTATTATTTTATTCATATAATTTTGTCATTTATTTTTTCGAATATCTTGTGAGTAGCTTTTGGAAACGAAAAATTTTCTATATCATTCAGTTTTATCCAACTATAATCATCAGCTGCTTGTATTTTTAATTTACCGCTTTTAATTTTACACATAAAACCATGTAATCTAATTTTAAAATGGCTGTATGAATGTTTAACAGTTCCAATTTTTTTTTGTACTTCAATATTAATATTTAACTCTTCTTTAATTTCTCTTTTTAAACATGTTTTAAATGTCTCTTTCTGTTCTTTTTTGCCCCCAGGCAATTCCCACAATCCACCAAGCATTTTATTTTGTGGTCTTTTAGTTATTAAAAAATCCATATCATCATTGAAGATAAAACCAACGACTACATCCAATATCGGTGTTTTTTTCCTTTCTTCTTTTACAGGATATTGATCTACTGATTCGTTTGTTAATGCTTTACAATTATTATGAATTGGGCATTTGCAGCATTCTGGGTTTTGAGGTTTACAGATTTCTCTTCCCAAGTCCATTATTGCCTGATTGAAGCATCCTGGCCTATTGTTTGGCATATATTTTTTTAATTCATTTGATAAGGACTTAATCTCAGAAGGGGTTGAAAATTTCTTTTCGAAAATTCTTGAAGATACACGTTTTACATTTCCATCTATCGCTGGAACTTTTTCATCAAAAGCAATAGACATTATTGCAGAATAAGTATAGTCCCCTATTCCTGGAAGCTTTTTTAATTCACCGTGTTTGGGAAAGCTTCCCCCTAAATTATACTGAATTATTTCAGAGCTTTTCTTTATGTTGTGTGCTCTTTTGTAATAGCCAAGGCCTTCCCAAGACTTTAATATATCATCTAAATTAGAATCTGCAAGAATTTCTACTGTTGGGTACTTTACCATCCATTTTTCATAATAAGGAATTACTGTTTTAACTTGCGTTTGTTGTAGCATTATCTCTGAAATCCAAATTCTATAAGGATTTTTATTAATTCTCCAAGGCATTAAAAAGTTATTATTATCATACCATAATAGTAGTTCTTTAGTCATTTTTAGCGTTTCTTTTGGTTAAATTCCAATTGAACTTTTGTAATAAGTTTTTTAGTGTATTTGGTCGATTTGATAATTTAACAAGAATTTTATTTGCATCTTGCTCTATAGAATTTCCTATATGTTGACCATTCTTGGATTTGTATATATTTACTCTTCTAGAATCTATAGTGCATCTTTGTCTAAAAATTAATTGCTTACATTCTAATTTTTCAATGTTTCTTGTAATTGTACTAGGATCTAGACCGAGCTCCATGGCAAGATTACTCATAGATATTCCTCCAGATGTTACGTGCATAAGAATTAATGCTTGTTGTACAGTGATTCCTCTTTCAGAAGATAGTTTTCTTAAAATTATTATAAAGTTTGTATTGGTTTGTAGTATTTCTTCAAACATTTGTATTATACAAATTTATAATATTTTACTTAACTCGTGCAAGCTTGAAATATGCATATCTGCTTCTTTAAGCAATTTTTCATCTAGAGTGCCTAACAAGGCAACAACAAAGCATCCAGCAGCCTTTCCCGAACTAACACCTTGAATGGAATCTTCAATAACTACACACTCTGAAGAAGCAAGTCCCAATTTATTTATCGCATTAAGGTATGGTTCAGGGTCTGGTTTATGCTTATCTGTGTCGCTTGAATCAAATGTAAAATCAAACATTTTTCTTATTGACAAAACTTTATCAATATGGTTCATTAGCTCAGGACCAGTCGAGGTAACCAAAATGAATTTATATTTTTCTCTATATTTATCATGTATTTGTTTGAAACCATTCATATACACAAGTTCTTGAGAAAATATTTTTTTTAAAAAGTCTTTACTTTCGTTAATTAACGTATTTCTATCAATTTTTGGACTAAATTTTTTAAAAACATGATCATAAAATTGTTTTTCGGTACATCCTTTGATAAGCGACCAATCTTCTTGATCAAAATTAATTCCATATTTTTTCAAAATATATGGCTCTGTTTTTGAATACAGTTTTTCTGAATCTATTGTAACGCCATCCATATCAAACAACAGCGCTTTAATATTTGTATTGTACATTCTTTTTAAAGTTCTAATAAGCTCTTTGTTGACCTATTCAATGGAATGCAAGATTCTTTTGTCAACAGGCAGTCATCTTCAATTCTAACACCGCCCAACTTGGGAATATAAATGCCTGGCTCTATTGTGACTACATGGTTTTCTAATAACTTCTCATTGTTAGCGGAGCTTAGCCTAGGCATTGTATGAACCTCAAGCCCAATTCCGTGACCCGTGGAATGGGTAAAATATTTTCCATACCCAGCTTTCTCAATAACGCTTCGACATGCCCTGTCTACTTCTGCTCCCTTTATTCCTGCTTTCGCTTTTTTAATTCCAGCAATCTGCGATTCGCTAACTATACTATAAATATCACTCTGCTCAGTTGTTGCCTTACCAACAACTACAGTACGTGTCATATCTGCATGATAGCCATTATACAAAGCGCCAAAGTCCATAACCACAAAATCTCCCTTTTCAATTTTTTTATTGGTTGGAGTTGCATGTGGCAGAGCGCTCCTCCAGCCGCTTGCAACTATGGGGTCATAACTGTCTCCATCTGCTCCATGTTCTTTAAATTTATAAGACATTGTAGCCGCTATTTTATTTTCGGTAACTCCTGGTTCTAGCAAAGGAAGAATCTCGTCAAAAACTTTATCTGTTATTTCTATTGCAGCTTTCAAATAGCTTATCTCATCTGAATCCTTAACGGCAGCGATAGTCTCAACAATGTTTTCAGTGCCAACCCAATCAACCTTTGGAAATTTCTCACACATATTTTTGTGAACGAAATGCGTGACATGCTGCGACTCAAAACCAACAGATGAGTCAACTGCTATTAACTTTTGTTTATAAATTTCCTCCAAGTGTGATGATCCTGTTATAAAAATTTTACAATTCTTTACCTGGCTTTTAACCTGCTCCGTATATCTTCCATCTGTAAAAAAATATGCTTTTTCTTTTGTGATAAGCATTGAGCCCGCAGAGCCGGTAAAGCCACTCAGATATCTTACGTTTGTAATATTGGTAATATAAAAGCTACTTAAATTATTATCGATAATCTTATGCATTACTTGATTTGTTCTTTTTTCGTACATCAGCTAGCCTATCTTCTTTTTTATTTCTTTTCTTTTTTTGTTAATGCGAGTTAAGCTTCGTCCTTTTTTTTCTAGAATGTTCAGTGCAAGCATTGCTTCCGAATAATGTTTCTGTGACACCAAAATATCAACAAAAGTAAAGGTCGCCATATTCTCGCTAATAGATACTTTAGGCTTTTCGCTAACCTCTTCATATATTACATTTTTTTTGTTCTCTATATTTTTTTCTGAGCTTTTCGCCTCCGGCCTAACTTTTATTTCATTTAACTCTAATGAGTTAGGAAAATGTTTTTGAAGAATTGCGACATTTTTATCAATGTTTTTGTAATCGTTTCTCTTTCTATAAATTTCAATTAGTAATTTTCGTGCCTTTAAATGAATTGGAAAAGCTTCCAAAATTGAAAGCAATGTAGATTGTGATTTGTTGATTTCATTGTTTAATAAATAAATTTTGGCTTGCAAATATTTACCTACCATATTATCCGGATGGTGCTCGGTACCTATTTTTAGGACAGTTTCCGCCCTTCCTATATCGTTGTTTTTTAGATATTCACTAGCTAAGAGTAAGTAAATAGTAGATGAGAAATTTTCTGAAAAGACTTCTTCAAGTTTAGGTAGGTCGAATTTAAAATCCATATCTATTTTCCTTACACCATTTTTTTATATATTCTATTGATTTTTGAATGTTCGCGCCAGGACCAAATAACTCTCCGACCCCCTGTCTTCTAAGCTCTTCTATGTCGTTTTCCGGAATGATTCCTCCACCTGTTAACAAAACGTCGTTTAATTTTGAATCGTTCATTAATTTTTTTATTTCAGTAAAATATGTCATATGCGCACCACTTAATACTGAAATTGCTATAACGTCAGCATCTTCCTGCAAAGCTGCTCTAACTATCATTTCAGGAGTTTGTCTTAATCCGAGGTAAATAACTTCCATACCCGATTCCTGAAACGACCTGGCAAGTATTTTGATTCCTCTATCATGGCCGTCAAGTCCAGGCTTTGCCATCACAACTCTTATTGGTCTAGTATTTTTCATTTTTTGTATTAAGAATAATCGTCATGGGTCCATTATTAACCAATGAGACTTCCATTTTTTCTCCAAACATTCCTGTTTTTGTAATCACTTTTTTACTTAGCTCTTCTACCACTAAATTGAAATACTTTAAAGCTTTTTTAGAGTTCATCGCTTTTTTAAAACTTGGCCTGTTTCCTTTTTTTGTCTGCGCACAAAGCGTAAATTGGCTTACTAAAAGAATTTCGCCCTCTATCTTCTGAACACTGTATTGTCCATTCTCTTCTGAATTATTAAATACACGTAAATTTAAAATTTTTTTTGATACTTTAAAAATATCATCTTCAATGTCGTCGTCAAAAATTCCTAGAAAAACAACAAGCCCTTTTTTTATTTGTGCTACTTTTTTTGACCTTGACGCTACAGATGCATTGCTTACTTTTTGAACAAGTGCAATCATATTCCTATTTTGACATTAATATCAGGAGATATCCCTCTAAGCTGATTTAAGCAATCATCTCCTGGACTCATTCTTATATCAGCAAACCTAAGCTTTTCAAGCTTTTGATGAGAGTTTTCAAGATGCAATATTAACGGTAACTTTCCTTTATTTTCTTCCGAGACTTTTTTAATTTTTTTAAGAATACTTGGATCTTGACATGTAAATGGAACTTTTATGTTAATGGTTCTTGCTAAATTGTCTCGAATTCCTGACAACTTATAAATTTTATCTACTATAATTTTGTGCGTCGTATCTGAAAGATCTGCACGATCTGATATTTTTCCCTCAACATATATTTTTGCATCATCTTTGATAAGATTACTGTACTTTTCGTAAGCTTTATTAAACACAAATAGCTCTGCATTACCCTCTAAACAATCTAACGTTATAATTGACCATTGGTTATTTCTCTTATCGTATAAAATTTTTATATCGGTTATAATTCCGCCCAACCTGAGCTTTTTATTTGTCTTTGGACTCTTGTTTACCCCTATATTGCTTAGCTCACTTAGGTCTTTGGCATGGCTATCGAGAGGATTTTGAATCATATAAAATCCAAAAGCGCTTTTTTCAAACTGCAAAAGCTCATTTTTTTGAAACTCTTCTGAACTAAACAGACTTGGCTGTGAAGGCCCTATGTTGTTTTCGCCCGAAAAAAGACTCACTTGTGCTGAATTACTTTCTCTTGACATTTTTTGATTATATTTAAGAGCAGTTTCTATTGATTTAATTTTCTGTGCCCTATTTCCCTCTAAGCAATCACATGCGCCTGAGAAAATAATTCCTTCCAGGACTTTTTTGTTTATAGCTTTAGAGTTAATCTCGCAAAGATCAAAAAGTGTTTTATAGTCTCCGTTATCAACACGATACTGATAAAGAATTTCTGCCGATTTCATGCCTACATTCTTTATTGCAGACAGCCCATAAACTATCTGACCTTTTTTATTGCTATAAAAATAAGGTCTCGACAAATTAATAGATGGAGGAATTACTTCAATGCCTAGATTTTTTGCATCATTAATAAACATTGATATCTGATCTTCTCTGTTTAAAACAGAACTCATGTTGGCTGCTATAAATTCTGCGGGGTAGTGAGTTTTTAGCCAAGCTGTTTGATACGCTATTACGGAATAAGCAGTAGAATGACTTTTGTTAAACCCATACTCGGCAAACTTTTCCAATAAATCAAAAATTTCAACTGCTGTCTTTTTATTGACATTTTTATTAACAGCACCCTCAACAAACTTAACTTTAAATGTTGCCATAAGCTTTTTTTTCTTTTTTCCCATCGCCCGCCTCATTTCGTCTGATTCAGCCAAACTAAGACCTCCTATCTCAAGACCAACCTGCATAACTTGTTCTTGATATACTATTATTCCGCAAGTTTCTTTAAGAATAGGCTCAAGCAAAGGATGAATATATTTAATAGGGGAAACACCTTGTTTTCTCGCAAGAAATTCAGGAATATTTTTCATGGGCCCAGGCCTATACAAAGAGTTCATGGCAATCAAATCTTCGAGGCATGTTGGCTTTAATTGTTTTAAATATTCGCGCATTCCATTAGATTCAAACTGAAAAATTCCTGTTGTGTCTCCTTTTGAAAATAATTCATATACTTTCAAGTCATCTAAAGATATAGTATCAATATTGATATCAACATTATGGTTATTCTTTATTGCTTTAATTGCGTTGTTCATCACAGTTAAGTTTCTTAGACCTAAAAAATCCATTTTTAAGAGTCCAAGGTCT
>MDTD01080842.1_pt1 | contig 16229 bp, 13 predicted proteins | sample 811221 | NCBI WGS metagenome assembly MDTD01 (sample SAMN05326646, study PRJNA326480) | marine metagenome | isolation source: seawater | place: Pacific Ocean: South West | collected 2011 | reverse complement strand
GATGTGCCGGCGCCAGAAATAACAGCGCCAAGTATTACAAAAATTGAACAGATTATTGCAGCGTTACGCCAGCTGACCATTTTTGTTCCAACTGCAGTGCCAAAAACATTGGCTGCATCGTTAGCTCCAAGTGCCCAACCCAGAAACAAACCACTGGACAGGAATAGTAAAATGATTGGATCGATCACAATTATGTCAGTCTTTTTATTGCGTAAATAGATAGCCTATCGGCCACGTCCTCAGCATGATCTGCAATTCCGTCTATTCCGTTTACAAAGTCTCGAAGGTGAAGTTTTTCAACTAACTTAATTTTTGATTCAAAAATTTGCACTTTTAAATCACTGCTGACCTTGTCAGCCTCTTTTTCATAAAGAGTGACCTTTGCATTGTGAGAGGGTACTGCATGTGGATTTCGGAAAAAGGCCCTGCAACTAAGGGCTAGCTCATCAACAGCCTTGATTACCATATTTGTTAGCCGCTTGTACCCACTTGTAAACTGATCATGAATCACGGGTTTTTCTATATAAAAAGCCCAAAGTGAGCTTTGGAATAGTGTTAGAACATCATCTGCCGTTTCAATTAGCCCAAGAACATCTCCCCGAGAATCTGGGATGAGTATGTTTTTATATAATTTTTGTTCAATATCACGGCGCAAACTATCTGCTTGCGTCTCCAGTTCTCCCACTGTGTCTAAACGTTCTTTAAATTCCTCGGATACACCCTCACGCAGATAACCTCGAACGGCTAGGCGATAAATTACCGATGCTTCTGCCAGTTTATCAAAGAATTGATCTATTTTACTTTCTAATTCACTAGTTCGCTTGAATAAGCTAAAATTCTCGAACATTAAAAAAATCCAATTTGCCCCAAAATATTCGGAAACTTCTCAAATCGTAAGAAAAGGGTTTCCATATTAAAGGCCTTATAATAAAGTGGGATTAATTTATAGACCCAATTTCAATCAAATTTATACCCAATTAATGATTTTTTATGTCTAAGTCTGCAAGTGGAGCACTTTTATCAACTGTTGAAATCGACAGAAATTTAAAGGTGCCATTATACAAACAATTAGAGAACTTTTTAAGAGGCTTAATACTTGATGGTATTTTAAAGCCTAAACAAAAATTGCCCTCTTCAAGAGAGCTAGCTGAAGATTTAAGTATTTCTCGTATAACAGTTAAGTCTGTTTATGAGCAATTAATAGCAGAGGGATATCTAAAATCAAAAACTGGCTCTGGCACTTTTGTAAGTGAGGATCTTGAATTTTTTAGCTATAAAAAATTAAAGTCCGTCGTGGTGAAGCCCGCAGACGTGGAGGGTAAACTGCCCGATAGGGTAGACCCGATCAATTTGTCCCAGGCTACAATTAGATACGGAAAGACAGCGCCGTTTAGACCTGGATTGCCTGCACTTGATAAATTCCCAATAAAAAGTTGGAACAAATATCTATTCAATGCCATGGCAGAAAGCGATCGTTACAATTTAGGCTATGGAAGCTTAAATGGGTCTAGAGATTTAAGAAGATCAATAGCTCAACATCTTGCTGATGCGAGAGGCCTAAGAGTGGATGCAGAGCAAATAGTAATAACTTCGGGCGCCCAACAAGCTTTTGTTCTAATTTCGTTTGCACTTTTAAAGGCTGGCGATACCGTCTGGTATGAAAATCCAGGTCATATTGCTGGGCGAGATGTGATGACGGCAATGGGTGCAAATGTAATGCCCGTACCAATTGATGCGGAGGGTCTTGATTTAGACTACGCCAAAAATAATTTTGACATCCCAAAGTTAATATTTGCTACTCCCTCGCATCAGCATCCACTAGGTATCACAATGAGTTTGGCCAGAAGACTTTCTTTGCTGAAATTTGCAGGTAACAATAATTCATGGATAATTGAAGACGACTACGACAGCGAGTTTAGATATAGAGGACGTCCATTGCCGGCGTTAAGCGCCTTGGATGAAGAGAGAAGGGTGTTTTACGTTGGTACCTTCTCAAAAGCCTTATGCTCAGCGGTTCGGCTAGGATATGTGGTAGTTCCAGAATGGTTAATTGAAACCTTTGCTAAAGCGACGAATCTGCTGGGTCAGAATGCTTCTCCAATAACAGAAGCTGCACTTGCCCAATTTATAAATGATGGACGCTTTGCAGAGCATATTAGAAAGATGCGACGTCTTTATCGAGATAGAAGAGATACTCTTATTGAGTGTTTAAGTGAAAATTGTTCTGATTTGCTGAGTTTTACAAGTAGTGATGCAGGAATGCATATTATCGCTGATATCGAAAGTGGAATAGATGATCAAAAAGCCTATGAGGCTTTATTAGGAAAAGGTATAGAGAGTTTACCTTTATCAGTATATTGCCTGAAACCTATTGAGAGAACTGCCTTGGTTCTTGGTTTTTCTGGGGTACCGCGAAAACGCATGCCAAAATTGGTAAAGAAAATGTCTGAAACATTAAGAAGTATTCATTGATATATGTTTGTTTACCATTGATAGAAAGTTTTTAATTACACGGACGTTGCTTCGTTGTTTGAGATAAGCAACGGTCTCGTTCATAATCAAACCTTCTCCCTGAAGACTGACTGTAACTACCCGATTATCGGTGACGAATTCAGCTTCAGAGATGAAACCTATTCCAGCACCAGAGGCTACCAGTTCTCGCATTGCCTCACGGCCTTCAACCTCTATTACGGGTTTCAGTCGCACGCCTTGCTTTTTTGCCTCCTCTTCAACAATCTTTCGAGTGGTCGAGCCTTTCTCTCTAAAAATAATTGGAAGCTTTTTCACATCTGCCATTTTAAGTATTGGTTTATTTGGATTTAAATATTCTGGTTGACCAAAAGCTAGGATGTTACTACTGCCAAGAAACGTCATACCAATGTCTAATTTATCGCTTAAGTTTGGCATGATGCCGATATCTGCATCAAAGGTTCGAAGAGCATTTTCAACTTCTTCAGAATTTCCAGCTTTAAGAATGACCTTTACCTTTGGATACTTTTTTCGAAAAGCACTTAGTATGTTAAGAACATGTGATGCAGAGTCCGCAATTATCCTAATACTGCCTGCTAATTCTCGTCCAGTTTCCGAAATGTAATCTTCAATTTGTTGTTCCACTTCAAACAACTGTTTTGTTAGGATTAGAATTTTTTTCCCAGTTTCAGTTAATGTAATTTTTTTATTATGTCTTCGAATTAAAAGAGTATCGTAATTTTGTTCTAATTTCTTAACCTGGTCGGATACAGCTGGTTGACTAATTTTGAGTTTTTCAGCTGCAACCGAAAAACTGCCGTGAGTAGCCACAAAATGAAATGCTCTTAATTGATTATGTCTCAAGCTATGCCTTTAAATAAGTATAAGATTTTCTTATATATTTATAATTATTATCAATTTTACATATGTATGGTTCAAAAGTAATAATTAGTACAGCTCTAAAATGGAGATCTTTTATGCGATTGGAAGAATCAGAAATTGAAGCGCCGCGATTGGGTGAACCTTTTTTACTCACACCAGGTCCGCTTACAACGTCATATGATACTAAGTCAGCTATGCTTAAAGACTGGGGCAGTTGGGATGGCGATTTTCGGCAAATGACCCAACTAATGAGAGATCAACTTATAGAAATGTTGGGCAGCGGTAACGAAAGTTTTGATTGTGTGCCAATGCAAGGAAGTGGATCATTTTCAGTTGAAGCTATGTTAGGTTCATTTGTACCAAAGGATGGAAAGGTGTTAGTGCTTTCTAATGGCGCATATGGTCAAAGAGCAGCAAAAACTTTAAAGTATCTAAAACGTGATCATATTGTTCTTGATAAAGGCGATTATCTTCCACCTCGTGGGGAAGAAGTTGCTGAAATTCTGGAAACAGACAATGATATAACGCATGTTGTTGCAGTTCACTGTGAAACGAGTTCTGGTATCCTTAATCCAATAGAGGAAATATCAGTTGCAACATATAATGCAGGGCGAAAACTACTTATAGATAGTATGTCGGCATTTGGGGCTATTTTAGTTGAGCCAAATAAAATAAAATTTGAAGCCATAGTTTCATCCGCGAACAAATGTATTGAGGGCGTGCCTGGGTTTGGATTTATTCTGGCTCGAAAGTCTGCTTTGGAGGCGGCAGAAGGGAATAGTCATTCGCTTTGTTTAGACCTTCACGATCAGTGGTCCCATATGAATAAAACTGGACAATGGCGCTATACACCACCAACTCATGTCCTTGCCGCTTTTTTAGTAGCACTTGAGTCTCATCGTAAAGAGGGTGGAGTAATTGGACGTGGTGCCAGATATACTAAAAATCAAAATGCTCTAGTGTCAGGGATGAGATCTATAGGTTTTGAAACCCTTTTGGGTGAACGCTGGTTATCACCAATAATTGTGACATTTTTTTGTCCAGCAGATCCAAGTTTCGAATTTACGAAGTTTTATGATTTAATGAAATCAAAAGGTTTCATTATCTATCCGGGAAAGTTAACTGTCGTAGAGAGTTTTAGAATTGGTTGTATCGGACAAATGGATGATCAAATAATGCTTAAAGTAGTTGATGCGGCACGAGAGAGCCTGCGCGAGATGGGCGTGACCGATGCTTCACCTCCGTCAAAAGCTTTGGAAGAAAGAAAACGGCTTCAATCGTAATATTAAATAACGTTTAAAAGGTAAATTAAATGACACGTATACCCAATGTAATTGCCAACGAAAGAACCTATTCAATGCCCAAAAGATGCGCGATCGCCATCTGCCTTGACGGTTGTGAGCCTGAATATTTGGATGTAGCGATAGCTGAAGGATTGATGCCAAATTTAAAACTGATGCGTGAAACTGGCACAGATCGAATTGCCCATTCTGTAATTCCCAGTTTTACAAATCCAAACAACTTGTCAATTGCTACGGGGCGTCCTCCTGCAATACATGGGATTTGTGGAAATTATCTTTTTGATCCTGATACGGGTGAAGAAGTGATGATGAATGATGTGCGATTCCTTCGAGCACCGACGATTTTTTCTAAATTTTATGAGGCAGGAGCTCGCGTTGCTATGGTTACGGCGAAAGACAAGTTGCGCGCTCTGTTGAGTGCTGGTCTTAAGTATGATGAGGGACGGGCAATAGCTTTTTCAGCGGAGCGAGCAGATGAAACATCGATGGCGAATAATGGTGTTGAAAATGCTAGTGATTGGTTGGATATGCCTGTTCCTGAGGTTTATTCGGCAGAATTATCGGAGTTTGTTTTTGCTGCTGGTATCAAATTGTTAAAGGAAATGAAGCCGAACATTATGTACCTATCAACAACAGATTATGTCCAGCATAAATTTTCCCCACAGGAGCAGGGCGCTAAAGATTTTTATGCAATGTTCGATCGATATTTAGGCGAGTTGCAAAAGTTTGATGTTGCAATCGTAGTTACTGCAGACCATGGAATGAAACCTAAACATGATGATAATAAAATGCCTGCGGTTATATACATGCAAGATAAGATGGATGAGTGGCTAGGCGCAGGACAAGCAAGGGTCATTTTACCAATAACTGATCCTTACGTTGTTCATCATGGCGCGTTAGGTTCTTTTGCAACAGCTTATTTGCCAGATAAATGTGACGTCGATGACATAATTAGCAGAATTGCAGCTTGTCCGGAAATTTTAAAAGTTATGGGCAAAGATGAAGCAATTAATAATTACGATCTGCCAGGTGATCGCATTGGTGACATAGTTATGATTTCAACTGAAAATCTTACCATTGGGACAAGTGAAGACCGGCATGATCTTGCGGCGCTAAAAGAGCCACTTAGATCGCACGGTGGTTTAACGGAACAAGACGTACCATTCATTGTTAATAAGGTGATGGATTTGCCAAATGCACCTAAACTAAGAAATTTTGATGCGTTTTTCTACGCAACACAAGCAGCAGCATCATAGAGGAAATTAAAGAATGAAAAAAAACGATATACGTCATGAGGGAATGCGGATCGGTGGAGAAAAGATCCTTACAGAAAAAGTCATTGAAGTAAAATACCCTTACACAAATGAAGTTGTCGGTACCGTTCCAGCTGGTACTGCTGAACACGCAGCAAGAGCCTTTAAAATTGCGTCTGACTATAAGCCGTCACTTAGTAGATATGAGCGGAGCCAGATTCTTCAACGAACAGGTGAAATAATTGCAGAAAGACAGGATTACTTAGCCAAGTGGCTCACTCTAGAATTGGGGATATGCCATCAGCATGCAATATATGAGACTAAACGAGCACAAGACGTTTACCAATTCGCCGCAGCTCAAGCAATGAACGATGATGGGCAAATATTCTCGTGTGATTTAACTCATAATGGAAAAGAAAGAAAAATCTTCACTAAGCGAGAACCTGTCCGAGCAATTAGTGCTATTACACCCTTTAATCACCCACTTAATATGGTAAGCCACAAGATAGCTCCGTCCATTGCTACTAATAACTGTATGGTATGCAAGCCGACTGAACTTACACCGCTCACTGCTATAACTTTGGCTGATATTTTTTACGAGGCTGGTTTGCCTCCAGAGATGTTTCAGATCGTTACGGGCCTGCCTGAAGATATTGGTGAAGAAATGATGCTAAACGAGCACATCGACATTATAACTTTTACGGGTGGTGTGCCCGTCGGTAAGTTGATAGCATCAAAGGCTGGGTACAAACGGCAGGCGCTTGAGCTAGGTGGCAATGATCCGTTAATTGTTTGTAATGATCTTTCAGGCAGCGATTTGGACAAGGCTGCTACTATTGCAGTAGCGGGAGCTACTGGAAACTCGGGTCAGCGCTGCACTGCAATAAAACGCATTTTAGTTCAAGAAAGTGTAGCTGATGCTTTTGTTCCACTTGTGTTAGAAAAAGCCAAAAAAATCAAGTTTGGAGATCCACAAGATCCAGAAACTCAGCTTGGTTGCGTGATACACGATCAAGCGGCTGGACTATTTGAAAATAGGGTGCTTCAGGCTGAGAAAGAAGGTGCTGAAATATTATATCATCCTGGTAGGCAAGGCGCTCTTCTCCCTCCGATAGTTGTTGATAAAGTTCCCCATAATAGTGAGTTGGTAATGGAAGAAACCTTTGGTCCGATAATACCTATCGTGAGAGTTCCCGACTCAGATGAAGAGGTAATAAGAATCTCCAATAGCACGCAATTTGGCTTATCTTCAGGTGTCTGTACCAATGATCTAAATAGAGCAATAAAATATATAAACAGTTTGGATGTGGGTACGTGTAATATTTGGGAACAGCCAGGTTACAGGATTGAAATGTCACCTTTTGGCGGAATAAAAGATAGTGGAAATGCGGTTAAAGAGGGTGTAATTGAGGCAATGCGTTTTTTCACAAATGTCAAAACTTATTCGCTTCCATGGCCAGAATAGCTCTTGAATATAGTAATAAACTTTGTCTGTTAACTTGTCGTTCTCAGCGCTGCGGTTGTGAAGATAAGTGAGGCTGCTTTGTAAAAGGAAAGCAAAGTTTTTAGAGCTTTTTTCTCAAGTTTTCGCAGCTCATAACCCAAAGTTAAAATTGCTGAGTCGCAATTTACATAAAATCATCATAAGGTAACTACCGTTTACTTTGTATTGAAAAAATCATTAATTTTATTTCAATCAACGCCAACGCAGTCCACGCGCTTTGAGAATATTTTTTGCGCGATCTGTGTAATCGGTTATAATTCCGTCTACACCAAGCTCTATCATATTTTCCATATCTTCAACCTCGTTTACAGTCCAAGTGCAAACTGGCAAACCTAAGCTATGTGCTTCGGCAATAAGATCGGCAGTTATGTCTTTAAAATAAGGACACCATAAGTGCCCACCCGCAACTTGAATGGCCTCAGGTATAGACTTGTTTAAAGATGAGAAATCCGGTGAAATTTCTTCAGGAGGTTTATCGAATGGATCATTCGAGCTTTCGGGCAGCTGAGACAAATACGATCGTGGCATGTTGGGGGCTAAACGACTACACTCTTCTAATAACTCCCAGTCAAAGCTGTGTAAAATTGTACGGCTCGACAAAGATCTTTTTTCAATTTCAAAAACTATATTTTCAATAACCGTTCTTTTTTTGACAGAGGGTTCAGATTTGATCTCTAAAAGCAAGAATAGATTTCGACCTTTTGGGAGGCAGGCTAGATCGAGTAGATCAGTTAGTTTGGGTATGCGAACACCTGATAAAAAAGCTTGTTCAGGATATAAACGACCATAAGAACTACTTTTATCTACACCGCCAACATCAAACATTTCGAGCTGATAGCTTGTAAGATCACTTATTCGAGGTCCATCTTTTGAAAGCCAATTACCCTCAGAATTTCTTGTTATCGCTTTTGATAAATAAAAGTCATGAGTAATTACTGGTATTTTGTCTTTTGTAAGCAAAACGTCGAACTCAATAGCTATTATATCATTGTCTAAAATGTACTCGAAACCCTCAATTGTGTTTTCTGGCATTAATCCTCGGGCGCCTCGGTGACCAATCAAGCTGATAAATCCAGGCTTTCCGTGAAAAGCATTTAGCTGAGGAAAGTTTTGCAAGTGTGGAGAATCTTTCACTTGGAAATCCTTTTCCCTGTATCCGCGTGAAAGATATGAATATTTTCTTGGTTTACATCGAATGCCATTACTGATTCAGCGTCTGCTGTGACGTGACCAGGGATACTTGCTGAAAACTCTATATTCGTCTTCTCTAAAAAGCCGTGTACTAAACTATTAGCACCGAGTTGTTCGACCATCTGCACAGAAACGCGGACCTGACCCTTCTCGTTCGGTTCCAGATGTTCAGGTCTTATTCCCACTGTAAGTGCTTCGTGATCGTCGTTGAATTTTGAAATTTTTGTACCGTTGCCGAGTATTAAAGAGCCCTTTTTAGAACTTGCTGGAATGAAGTTCATAGATGGACTGCCGATGAATCCAGCAACAAAAATTGTTTCTGGTTTGTCATAAAGGTTGATCGGAGTGCCAAACTGCTCTACCACGCCATCATTTAAAACCATAAGCCTGTCACCAAGTGTCATGGCCTCAACCTGATCATGAGTGACATAAATTGAAGTAACGTTTAGCCTTTGCTGCAGTTTTCTAATTTCGAGACGCATTTGCACTCTTAATTTAGCATCAAGGTTAGATAGTGGTTCGTCAAAAAGAAATACCTGCGGGTTACGTACAATTGCTCGTCCCATGGCTACTCTTTGCCGTTGACCCCCGGACAGTTGTCTGGGCTTACGGTCAAGGTATTCTTCAATACTCAAAATCTCTGCCGCCTGATTAACGCGGCGGTCAATTTCTTGTTGTTTTATTCTTCGTATTTTAAGCCCATAAGCCATATTTTGCCGTACCGACATATGTGGATAGAGGGCATAATTTTGAAAAACCATTGCTATATCGCGTTCAGCCGGTTCTAGATCATTGACCACACGAGCACCGATGGAAACATTTCCAGAGGTCACAGTTTCAAGCCCAGCAATCATTCTCAATAGTGTAGATTTGCCGCATCCGGAGGGGCCAACAACCACTACTAACTCGCCGTCATTAATCTCTCCATTGACATTATGAAGTACTTCAACCTCTCCGTAGGATTTAACAAGATTTTCAAGCTGTATAGTTGCCATTTTAATGAACCTATCACTTATCCGTTTCTGTGAGCCCCTGTACAAAGAGCTTCTGCATCGCAATGACGACGAATACTGGTGGGATCATCGCCAATAGAGCTGTCATCATTATTATATTCCACTGTGGCTGCTGCTCCGCCGCTTCCAGCATACTTTTTATGCTTACCACTATAGTTGTCATATCACTGTCGGTAGTGATCAAAAGAGGCCAAAGATATTGGTTCCAGCCGTAGATAAACAAGATGACAAAAAGAGCTGCAATATTTGTCCTGCTTAATGGAATTAATATATCGCAAAAAAATCGCATTGGTTTTGCACCGTCTATTCTAGCACTTTCTAGCATTTCATCTGGTATTGTCAGAAATACCTGCCTGAACATGAACGTTGCTGTAGCAGACGCAATAAGAGGTATTGAAAGGCCCCAATAGCTATTCAACATTCCAAGATTTGCTACAACCTCAAATGTTGGAAGTATTCGCACTTCGACCGGCAGCATAAGCGTTATGAAAATAAGCCAGAAAAAACCCATCCGAAATGGAAATTTAAAATAAACTATCGCAAAAGCGGACAAAAGCGAAATTGCAATTTTTCCTAAAGCTATCATCATTGCCATCGTAAGAGAGTTTAGTAACATCCGCCAAACAGCCGTTGTTTCAGTGCCTGACAAACCTCCTCCGAAAAGTGTTGTTACAAAATTTTCCCAAAAATATGTGCCAGGGAGAAGTGGGATTGGCGCTTGTGTCATTCGAATTGGATCATGCGTGGCGGCGACAAAAGTGATCCAAATTGGGAGTGCGACGATAATTATTCCAAAAATAAGTATCAGATGGCTGATTATGTCTAGAATTGGGCGATTTTGGACCATCAGTACTCTACCCTTCGTTCTATGTAGCGGAACTGAACGATGGTCATACACACTACGAGAAACATTAAGATCACAGATTGAGCTGCTGAGCCGCCTAAATCTAGTCCAACAAAGCCGTCGTTATATACTTTGTACACAAGGATAGAGGTGGCGTTTGCCGGCCCGCCTTGAGTCACTGCATGAATAATCCCAAAAGTATCAAAAAAAGCATAAACGGCATTGATAACCAACAAGAAAAATGTCGTTGGAGAAATTATGGGAAAAATGTGATCGACAAACCGACGTATGGGGCCAGCTCCATCTATGGCTGCAGCATCAATAATCGATCTTGGAATTGACTGCATTGCTGCCAAATAAAAAAGAAAATTATAGGCAATTTGTTTCCAAGCTGCTGCAATGATAACGAGCATCATTGCTTGCGAGCCATTGAGGTAGTGGTTCCAATCAATTCCAACAAATTCGAGTAAATAGGGGAAAATACCAAGAGTCGGGTTAAACATGAAAACCCAAAGAGCACCAGCGAGCACAGGTGCTACGGCATATGGCCAAATTAGGAGTGTTCTATAAGTTGTTGTTCCTCTAATAACACGATCCGCAAACCCGGCTAGTATCAATGCAAGTGACATCGAGAGAGCTGCAACGCAAATTGAGAAAAAAATAGTTCTGCCAAAGCTATCAAGATAAATCTCATCAGTTGCTAAATATATAAAATTTTCAAACCAAACAAATTCGGTCGACATTCCAAATGCGTCTTCAAGAAGGAATGATTGATATGCAGCCTGGCTCGCAGGCCAAATAAAAAACATCAGAGTTATAACAACCTGAGGCGCTACCAAAAAATATGGTAATGGAGACGTCGGAAAATGAACGCGCTTTAGCATCGAGACATCCCTAACAGGCTTTAAAATTACTTAGTTTACCGGCGGCCACAACCAAAGGCCACCGGCAAGTTGTTTGACTTATTTTGCAGACCGTTCGAATTTTCGCAACAATTTATTGCCGCGATCAACAGCCGCATCTAAAGCAGCCTTTGCCGATTTATTACCTGCCCAAAGAGCTTCAAGCTCTTCATTAATTACGTCGCGGATCTGAACAAAATTACCAAATCTTAAGCCACGTGAATTTGCTGTTGGCGTATTTAGGCTCAGCTGTTTAGTTGCAGTATCAGTCCCGGGATTTTCTTTGTAAAAACCTTGGCTTTCAGATAGGTCCCCGGCTGCAGATGTTATCGGAACATATCCTGTTTCCTGATGCCACCAAGCTTGCACATCCGACGAAGATAGGAAGGTCAGAAACTTTGATAGTCCTTTGTACTCATCCGCTTCATGTCCTTGTAAAGCCCACAAAGTTGCACCACCAATAATTGAGTTCTGCGGCGCAGATGCCAGACTAGTGTCTAGCGGGAGCATCGTTTGCCCAAATTCAAATTCTGCCTGCTTAACTATGGATCCGTAGTAGGCAGATGAATTCATCCACATCCCGCATTCACCGTTAGTAAACATCGGTAATGAGTCACCTCGACGGCCACCGTATTTGAAAAGCTTATCTTTTTGACTGTCTGCAATAGCTTGAAGTCGGTTTGCAACTTGGTCGTTGTTAAAGGTGAATTCCGTATCAAATCCAGTGAAACCATTTTCTTTGGTACCCATTTGGATATCATGCCAGGCTGAAAAGTTTTCAATCATTACCCAGCTTTGCCATCCAAAAGAATAGCCACAATCCATACCATTAGCGACTAATGCTTTAGCAGCGGCTTCTACTTCATCCCAAGTCGTAGGAACTGAAGCACCAGCGGCTTTTAATGCATCAGCGTTATACCATAAAACTGGAGTCGAACTATTGAAGGGCATAGATAGTAGTTCACCATCAGAAGTTTGGTAATATGAAACAACAGCTGGTAAGTATGCAGAGCCATCAAATGGTTCGCCAGCATCTTTCATCATTTCCTCAACTGGATAAATCGCGCCTTTAGCTGCCATCATTGTTGCGGTACCGACTTCAAAAACCTGCACCAAATGTGGGTGTTCTTTTGCCCGGAATGCTGCGATAGCTGCAGTCATTGTTTCAGTGTAGTTACCTTTGTACGTAGGTATAATTTCGTAATCGCTCTGGCTTGCATTGAAGTCAGCAGCTATTTTGTCAACACGCTCTCCATTCGTGCCCCCCATAGCATGCCACCAATGTACTTCAGTTTTGGCTACCACAGCGCCTGCTGACATGGCTAACGCAACAGCTGCTGAAAATATAGTTTTTGGAGCCTTCATTTCTTCCTCCCAAATAAATGTTTCCTCATGAGATAAAACAGTCCATGAATACAAATAATAATGCAAGGGAATTTTTTTTAATAAAATTATAACATTATATTATATTTAATGTTATGCTTCACTTGGCAAACATATGAAAAAGCTAGTGTTTGGATGGGATACATAAGGATAAGCCATTGAAATTTAAGATAAGACAGTTGGAGGCTTTTCGTGCAATTGCAGAAACTGGCAGCATGACAAAAGCTGCAAATCAATTAGGGATATCCCAGCCAGCTGTAAGTAGGCTGGTATCTGATTTCTCAAAAACGGTTGGTTTTGAGGTCTTTAAGCGTAGACGTGGAATCTTGGAGCCGACGAGTGATTCTCGCTATCTGTTGGCAGAGGTGAGGCGTGTAATTGATAGTTTGGCGCATCTTGAAGATTTACGTCGGGATCTCACCGAACGTACCATAGGTCATTTACGTATCGCTTGTCTGCCTGGTTTTGCCACAAGCCATTTGCCCTCTGTCTTGGTAAGGTTTTTGAAGGACCACCCAAGAGTAACAGTTTCACTTGAGCCTGATCGACCCGAAAGAATTCTCGAATGGATTATTGGTGAGCAATACGACTGTGGTTTAACAGATGGTTTCTCGGGCCATCCTGCTACAATCAGTCAGGACTTGGATATAAAATCAGTTTGCATATTACCAAAAGGACACCCACTTGAAAAAAAAGAATACATTACACCCTCAGATCTAGGCAAAGAAAGACTTATACACGCAAGGCGTGATAGCTGGTTTTTTAAAGAGTTAGCACGCGGTTTTAGTGCTGATAGTGTTGAAATTAATAGTTTTGTTGAAGTAAGGCAATTCACCACCGCTTGTACGATGGTCAAAGATGGTGTTGGGGCTTCTGTTGTTAGTGCTTTAGATGCCGAAGCATTCCGTGAGACAGGTATAGTGATAAAGCCGTACAAACCTGCTATTTTTCATCGATTATCAATCATCCAGCCTGCCTCTGGTCCCAGTTCACCTATAGTTTTAGACTTTATTGATACCTTTATCGAAAGTTTACAACCATTTCGAAAAAATCCGTAAAAAGAGTGTTTAACTTAAATCAAAAATTCTTTTATTATTAAATCATATTAATTGTCTAAACTAAGAAAATTAATCGTATTGATTGCCGTGGAACTTATGAGATTATATTTTTATGCAAAGCAATATTTTTCCTAGGCATACCCATGACGAATTGCCGGTAGCTTCTGGAGGTGATGGCTGTTTTCTTTTTGATGAGTCTGGTAAGAAATATTTAGATGCTTCGGGTGGAGCTGCAGTTTCATGCTTAGGCCATTCGCATCCCAAAATAATCAATGCACTTCATGAACAGTTAGATGCCTTGGCATATGCTCATACGTCTTTTTTTTCTTCTGAACCTGCCGAGAAATTAGCAACAAAACTCATAACTAACGCACCTGGTGATCTAAGCCAAGTCTACCTTGTCTCGGGGGGTTCCGAGGCGATTGAAGCAGCTTTGAAATTGGCAAGACAATATTTTCTTGAGGATGGCCAGCCTGGTAGGAAAGAAGTAATTGCCCGTCGACAAAGCTACCATGGTAATACACTTGGAGCATTGGCAGTTGGTGGCAACGAATGGAGACGCTCACAATTTGCTCCGCTGTTGATTGATACGCATCATATAGCACCCTGCTATGAATACCGAGAAAAGCATGATTACGAAACGGATTATGAATTTGGTCAACGTGTGGCTGGCGAATTAGAAATAACTATTGAGAAACTGGGTTCACAAAATGTAATGGCATTTGTTGCTGAAACTGTTGTTGGTGCAACCCTCGGGGCAGTTCCTGCAGTCGATGGATATTTTAAAACTATCCGAGAAATTTGTGATCACCATGGGATACTTTTGATTTTAGATGAAGTTATGTGTGGCATGGGACGCACCGGCACTCTTTTTGCTTACGAGCAAGAGGCTATTGCCCCTGATATTGTGTGTATCGCTAAGGGTCTCGGGGCTGGATATCAGCCAATAGGCGCCACTATTTGTACCGACAAAATTTATGCAGCAATTAAAAATGGTTCTGGGTTTTTTCAACACGGTCATACTTACTTGGGTCACCCCATGGCAGCCGCGGCGGCAAATGCCGTTCTGGATGTTCTGCTAGACGATAATATTTTAGAAAACGTAAATGTTATGGGACATCAATTTAAACATGCTTTGGATACTAAATTTGGTCAACATACCCATGTTGGAGATATTCGCGGTAGAGGATTATTTTATGGTATAGAAATTGTGGAAGAGCGGGAAACTAAAGAGCCGTTTTCTTCCTCCTATTATATAGCAAGAAAGATTAAGGCTATTGCTAAGAAAAGAGGACTATTATGTTATCCCATGTCGGGTACGGTTGATGGGAAAATAGGAGATCATATATTATTAGCGCCCCCGTATATTATTAAAGAAGCAGAGATAAATGAGCTAACAGACTTGCTCGCGGATAGTTTAGAGGAAGCTCTTCAATCGTCAGAAAAAACAATGTAATCCATTAAATTTTGACGCTATTACTAAAAATTAGGCACCTTAACTTTTGGTAATGCTTTTATTTGGATCGTAGAATGGTAAATCAACGATATGCGCTGGAAATGATCCGTGTGATGTCTCGACCTGGAACTTTATACTCTTATCGATGGATTTAACGGAAAGCATCGCGAGTGCTATATTTTTTTTAAGCCTTGGGGAGTAGACTGCTGACGTTACTTTCCCCACTTTTTGTTCCCCTTTCTTAACTGGCCAAAACTTAGTATTAGGGCCACCAAGAGGATCGCACTCAATTACTAAACCAACCTGAGTTTTGTCCACGCCTTCAGTTCTGATTTTAACAAGTGCCTTTTTCCCAATAAACTCTTGAGATGAATCTATATTTACAAGCCGATCGAGTCCAAGCTCGAAAGGGTTGGTGCTAATGTCAGCATCGGCATGATAAGACAACATTGCGCCTTCGATGCGCCTGATTGACGATGTATGACCCGGTTTAAGCCCCAAGGGTTCTCCAATTAACATTATATGGTTCCAAAGTTCGTTCCCCATTGTGTGATCTGTGAGAAAGATCTCATACCCAAGTTCGCTAGACCAGCCGGTGCGAGATACAATCAAAGAAATACCGTTCCATTTATATTCTCGATGCCAATAGTATTTGAGATCTAAGATGCTCTCCCCGAACAACTTAACCATAATATCCCGAGACTTTGGGCCCTGCAATTGTAGTGGTGAAGCATCTGGCTCAAAAATATTTACATCATAGTCTGTGTTTACAGCTACACCCTGTGCCCATAACAAAATGTCACTATCCGCTAAAGAAATCCAAAAACGATCATCCGCCAATTTCAAAAGAACTGGATCGTTGAGAAGTCCACCATCTTGATTTGTAATCAGTATATATTTGCACTGGCCAACTTTCATTTTGGACAGATCCCTTGATGTCAAAAGTTGTACAAAATCTGCCGCGTCAGGCCCG
>MDTD01146946.1_pt1 | contig 16231 bp, 16 predicted proteins | sample 811221 | NCBI WGS metagenome assembly MDTD01 (sample SAMN05326646, study PRJNA326480) | marine metagenome | isolation source: seawater | place: Pacific Ocean: South West | collected 2011 | reverse complement strand
TGAAAAGGAAGCTGTTTTTTCAAGTATGATAGAGGGAGTCCTCACCGTGGACCTTGATGGACGCATTATCGATTTAAATAATGCAACCAGGAAACTCTTTAATCTAAAAAGTGATTTTAAATATAAAGGTCATCCTCTTGAACCTATCATTCAAAATGAACCCATCCAAAAAATTACGGCCCAGCTTTTAAAAAAAGATGAACCTATTGATACAGAAATAGATCTTGAAGGACAAACGATCATTAGACTTCAAGGAGCTCCACTAAAGTCCATGGACGAAAAGATTGGTGCCCTTTTAGTTCTCAATGATGTCACCCGTCTGAGGAAACTAGAAAGACACAGAAAGGATTTTGTAGGCAATGTTTCCCATGAACTTAGAACACCCTTAACCGCAATTTTAGGTTTTGTAGAAACTCTAACTGAAGGCAAAGTGGACGATATTGAAACACAGAACCGCTTCATTTCTATTATTCAAAAGCAAGCCAATCGTCTTTACGCTATTATTGAGGATCTTCTCGACCTTTCAAGAATAGAAAAAGAAGCTGAAGGTGAGGGTCATCGAATTGAGATGAATGACCAAGCTGTCAAAAATATGATTGAGTTGGCCCTTCTAAGTTGCGAGCCTAAAGCTAAGAAAAAAAGTATTAGTCTTCACGTTGATTGTCCAGATTCACTAGAAGGAAAGTTTAATTCTCTTCTCATGGTAAGAGCGCTATCAAATCTTATCGATAATGCTATTAAATACGGCCCGGAACATTCCCAAGTAAAAGTCTCAGCTTTTAAAGAAGACGAAAAAGTCATTTTCTCAGTAAAAGACCTTGGCCCAGGAATTGATGAAAAACATCACGAAAGACTTTTCGAAAGATTTTATTCCGTAGATAAAGCTCGCAGTAAGGAACTAGGGGGGTCAGGAATTGGCCTTGCCATCGTAAAACACATAGCACTCGCTCATGGAGGTCAAGTAAAAGTCGAAAGTAGTCCAGGAATGGGGTCAACTTTTTCACTCCATTTGGGGCAATCCTAAAATAAACTTCTGACAAAAATAATTTTCTAAACTTTTGACGGACATTCTTATCCTAGGTAAATATAATTTTTTCTTTCATAAAATCTTTTTTGAGACGATAATATGGAATAAAATGAATGAGTTACGAATAATTTTTCAACTCTCATATGCAAAAGGAGCCCTTGATGAAAAAGCTAAATCCATTCTCTCTCCCCCTCTTGCTTGTTATGTGTCTAGCCCTTTTTGGTTGTGAAACTGGACAAGTAAACAAAGAAACTAAATCTGAAACTACAGCTTCGACTGAAGAAGCATCTGAAAATCAATCAGGCCTTCAAGCAGGCTTCGATTCAGATGGAGGAAAAGCTTGTGATGGCGATAATGGCTGTTTAAGAACTGTTAACTTTGCTTTTGATTCATCTGCTCTAGATCAAAAAGCAAAAGATATTCTCGATGATAATGCTAACTTTCTAAAAGTTGCTAACAACGGACAAGTTAAGGTTCAAATTGAAGGACATTGCGACGAAAGAGGAAGCATACAGTACAATATAGCTCTCGGAGAAAGAAGAGCAAAGTCTGTTAAAAATTATCTTGTTGCCTTAGGTGTTAATGCAAGTAACTTAAGCGTAATATCTTATGGTAAAGAAAGAGAGCTTGCTACAGGCCATAATGAAGCATCATGGAGCAAAAATAGAAGGGCAAATTTCGTAATAGAATAACGAAACCTAGCTGTAACCCTTCACGTGATGAAACGGATATATATATTAGTCCTTTTGCTTTTAGTGGCGTCCTGTGGTCTGACCACAGTACGCCCTAAACTTGAAATGAGTCTCTCAGCAGCAGCCTTTATCGCAGCAAGAAACTCCAAAGCCCAAGAACTTGCTCCTAACTTGTACCGAAAGGCTGAATATTACTACCTAAAAGCAAAATCATACTATAGAAGGAAATTTTTTAACAAGGCCAAAAAGTTTTTTATTGCTTCAAGAAAATTCTCTGAAAGGGCCGAGTACCTCGCTAAAAGAAAAGAAACGCTAAAAAATCTTTGAATGCAATCCTTAAAGTTTTTCAAAAAAAAGACAAGTGATTAAAACTATATGTTAATATAATAATTTCTAGTAGAAACCACTCATACCATTATCCATAATCTGATGCATGGAAAACTTAATGAAAAACCACTTAAACATAATCCTTTTGATAATCACCACCCTTTTCTTCTCTTGTAAGACCCAGGAACAAATAAGACGATCCCAGATGGTCGATAATATGGCCCTTCAAATGGTCCAAAATCAAAAGCTTTCGGCTGACACAACGGTCCGCATACAAAACTTAGAGCAAAAAATACAGGAAGTAACAGGAAGCTTCGAAGAAAAGAACCATAATAAAGACCTCATTATAAAAAAGGATATCGATGAAATAAAAAAGAAAATCGCTATCTTTCAAGAACTCGATCAAAACAATCAATCTCAAATTGATAACCTTTCAAACGACCTAGAAATTATAAAAATTAAATTAGAAGAAAATAAAAAGTTTATGGCCAAGGTTCTTGAAACCTTAGATAAACTGTCTAAAACTCCGGCACCAAAAAAAGTAAGTCCCTACTCCAAAGCAATTAAGCTATACCGTTCAGGACGCTATAAAAAAGCCAGACCTGTTTTAGAAGGACTTCTAAAAAACAGAAGAATTAGAGGGAATAAAAAAGCAAGGGTCTATCATAACCTTGGAATGATTGCTTACATGGACAAAAGGTATCAAGAAGCTACGATTCTTTTTAGTAAGCTTTTTACCAAATACCCTAAGGCCCCTTATATCCCAAATGGAATGCTCTTCTTGGGGAAATCCTTCCTAAAATTAAAGCAAAAAGAGAATGCTAAAGGAATCTTCCAAGAACTTATTAAAAGATACCCAAAACATAGAAGGGCAAAACAGGCGAAAGGATACCTTTAAAACTTTCCTTTTAAGCTTTTTTAACTTCTTTTTTTCAATTCCCTCTCCACAGATTGATATTTTATGCTAGGATTTGCCCCAAAAGGAGCGAACATTGCAAAGCAGTATAAAAAAACAGCTTGTTCTCGGAATTGAAACTAGTTGTGACGATACATCCATATGCCTTTTAAAGGGGACTCCAGGACACGGACATGAAGCTCCCGAAGTCTTGGCACACCTTTCATTTTCCCAAGAAAAAATATTGAAAAAATGGGGGGGGGTTGTCCCTGAAATAGCTTCCAGAAACCATCTTGAGAAGCTCACTCCTCTCATTGAGGAAGCTTTTGATAGAACGGGTCTGAAGCCCAATGAAATTGACCTCATTGGAGTAACAACTCATCCAGGCCTTCTAGGACCACTTTTAACAGGTCTAAATGCGGCGAAGTCATACTCTCTCGTACTTGAAAAACCTATTTTACCAGTAAACCACGTTTACGCTCACCTTGAGGCCATCCACCTCACAGCTAATGTGGAAATAAATTACCCCTACTTTGGTCTTATAGTAAGTGGAGGGCACAGCCTTTACCTCCTCGTTCACTCTTCTTCTGAGTTCGAAATCCTTGGAACAACGAGAGATGATGCGGCAGGAGAAGCCTTTGATAAGGGTGGCAAACTAATTGGCCTTGGCTATCCGGCCGGCAGAATTATTGACGACCTTGCCAAAAAAGGAAACCCTGAAGCTTTTGAGTTTCCCATCGGCCTTAAAGGCTCCAAAGACTCATCATTGTCCTTCTCAGGCGTAAAAACAGCTATGCGTCAATTCTTAGAAAAAAACCCTCACCATAAGGTACAGGATGGAGTCCTTCCAGAAGAAGGAACAGAGGCCTTCAAAAACCTGGCCGATCTTTGTGCGTCATACCAAGAATGTATTGTCAAAGCTCTAGCATTGAAAGCAGGCTTTGCTATGAAAAAAGCATTGGAGTTATCTAAAAAAGATAAGCTCTCTTTTGTTGTTGGTGGAGGAGTCGCATGTAATTCAAGACTAAGGACTGTCCTAAAAGAAAAATTTGAAGAGACTTACTTTGTTGAACCTAAGTTTTGTACAGATAATGGTGCAATGATTGCTAACTTTGCCCTTAGAAACTCGAATGATGCTACAAGTTTCCCAGAATGCCTTTCTCTAGACGCTAAAAGTAGCTTTATCCAAAAAACTAAAATCGTTAGGAAGCCGCGTTCATGAACCATAAATATCCTTGGGCAAACAAAGACCTTGGCCAACACTTCCTCATAAATGAAAGTGTTATAGAGCAAATTTGCAATAATTTTTTTAACGAGGCAGAAGGAATTCTAGAAATTGGTCCTGGTCCTGGTATTCTAACAGAGTACCTTTCAAAGACCACAACCCCCTATTTAGTTGTAGAAAAAGATCAAAGGTTTAGGCCATATTTAGAAAAATTTATTAACCCTGAGCAAATTGTCATGAAAGATGCTCTGGAAGTTAACCTCCAAGATCTTCTTGAGGAAAATCACTTCCCAAAAAACAACCTCTGGGTTGTCTCTAACCTCCCTTATAATATAAGTGTCCCTTTAACACTTAAGTTTCTTTCAACTCCTTCCTTAGAGAAAATGACTCTCATGATGCAAAAAGAAGTTGCTGAAAGGATATTTCCTGAAGGTAAAAAGGCACTTAAATCCATGAATTCCTTAATGGCCCTTTGCCAAACTTTCTTCTCAATAGAAAAGCTATGCCCAGTTCCTCCCGGAGCCTTCCTCCCTCCGCCAAAGGTAAACTCCACGGTTTTAAGTTTTGTTAGAAAAAAAGCCCCCGCTTTCTCTCTTTCAGATATTCCAAAGCTGGAAGCTTTTTTCCAAAAACTCTTTTTACAAAAAAGAAAACAATTGGGAAAAGTGCTCAAAATAAGTTTCGATGCAAATAAAGTCGAAAAAATACTTCAAGAACAGAATATTGATCCTCAAAGAAGATCAGAGACTTTGACCCTTGACGAAGTTCACGAGCTTTTTAAAAAGCTCCCTTAAAACGCATCGCATATTTCTTTTCTTTTTTCCTTTTCTTTGACTCAATGTTATAGATTGGGTTCTAAAGACCTAACTTGGAACTAGTGAAACTTAAATTTTGGTCTGCGAGAACAAAAATGGGTATTAAAATAATAGCAAAAAATAAGAGAGCAGCTTATGATTACTTTCTTGAAGAAAAGTATGAAGCCGGCCTTGTTTTGGTTGGAACTGAAGTTAAAAGCTTAAGAGAAGGAAAAGTCTCTCTTGGAGAAGCCCACATTGCTGTCGATAGGTTTGGTGAAATGTGGATTCACAATATGACTATACCCCACTTTGAATTTGGAAATATTCACAACCACCAAGAGAACAGAAAAAGGAAATTATTACTTCACAGAAAGGAAATTACCAAAGTTCTCCACGTACAAAAGACAAAATCTTTAACGATTATCCCTACAATTATTTATTTCAAAAAATCTCGAATTAAACTAGAGTTCGCCCTGGCAAGAGGAAAGAAAAAATATGACAAACGCCAGGTGGAAGCAAAAAAAGATGCTGATAAGAAAATTAGAAAGGCGATATTTGATGATTAAAAGCTAACTTATTAACTTCCAGATGACTCCAGCATAAACGAGCAGAAAAGCTCCTCCGCTAAAGCGGAAAAAATTCTTTTTCAAAAAGGCCAAAAAGAGGATAAATAATGACGCGCCTAAAAGAACGGCTATCTCAAAGTTAAAGCTCCTGCCAAAGGTCATTGTGTAGCCCCCCAAACTAGCTAGAACGAAGGCAACATTAAAGATATTCGAACCAATAATATTTCCAGTGATCAAATCTGCATCTTTCTTTTTCCAACAAGCAATCAAAGCCGTTATAAGCTCTGGCAACGAAGTCCCAAAGGCAACAAAAATAGCGGAAATAACATATTCTTTAACCCCTAAAAGACGTCCTAACTTTGAACCTGAAAATACCAATAATTCTCCACCCCCATAAAGAAAAGCGAAGCCCAAAATCAATTTAACAACAACCATAAAAGGTAGCTTACCCCGGTCAGGATCAGCTTCCTCTGAAATTTTATCTTTTTTCATTTTTCTATAAGTTTTACCCATATAAACAAAGAAAAAAGCCGCTAAAAGGGAAGCAGAAAATGGAGAAAAGGCATCTCTCGTCAAAACAAAAATGAGGAGTAATGTCAAAATCAAATGCCATATGGCCTGCTCCTTCATCTCAGGCTTTGACAAATGAAGCTCAGTTAAAAGCCCAGAAACACCCATAATCAAGAAGAGGTTAGCAATATTAGAACCTACAATATTACCCAAAGCAATTTGAGGGTGACCGCCCCAGCAAGAGATTTGGGAGACAAAAAACTCAGGAAGAGAAGTTCCAAAGCCAACAATCACAAGACCAATCACTAAAGGGGAAAGGCCAAAGTACTTACCAACTTTCTCAGCGCCACTTAGCGCAAATTCTGCCCCGAAATAAAGTACAACAAGGGATAAGATTAAAAGTAGAGACTGAACTAAAACCATAGAATTAACTTCAATCATGAATTCCTCTTTTAAGAGTAAGAATTTTTAAGTCATAATAGATTGTACTTAGCACGATAGCATTCAAAGGACCAAGATGAAACATTTCCAAAAAATCGGTCTCAAAACTTACAAACTTCTCTCTATTCTTTTTTGTGCGTTAGGAGATATTGTTGTCCTATGTTACCTGTGGCAAAGATTTTCAGATTTTGAAAGAATAAAGCCTCTTGTTTTGCTTAACCTCAAACTTTATGACTTATCAGAAAAGGATCTGCCTCAAAGTTTTTTTAAGGAGATTCATCAAGTGATGATGAACACCCTAGTTGTAACCTGTATTTTAATTGTTCTGTTTCATATCGTTATTTATATTTTCTTTTATAGAGAAAAAAAGTCTGCCTGGCTTTACGTAAAAATTCTCTCGTTATTAGGTGCCATGGGTTCTCCACTTTTAGGCCTGCCGCACATTCAACAACCCACTTCTCTCGGATTCTTTATTTTATTACTATCTTTTCTCTACCTCTGGGTTTTTCTAGGATTTTTATCTTTAGGAGAAAAAAGAGGTACCACAAACTGACTTTTTTCCGAGTAAGCCCAAGAAGGAAGAGGTATAGTTTTTTCCATTTGGATCCTTTGACCAATAATGGCCAAAATAAAGGAATTAAAGGCACGAGGAAAATGAAGAAGTGCTTCTAAATCAGACTCGTAGATAAATACATTTAACTTCTTTTCTATTTTTTTGATAACTTTGTACCTATAGTCTGCGCCTTCTTTAAAATCACCAAGCCCTAGAACCTCTCTTTTTGTAAGGACTTTGGCCTTTAATAATTCAAGGAGGGCCAGTTGAACATTACCTTCAAAAAGTAAAAGTTCTTTTGGGAAATGCCTCTTCAAATAATTGAACCTAGAAAGGATCATTAGAGAAGCTGTTCCGAATGAATCAAAAGAAGTATTGAAAATTTCTAATTGTTGGTCATAGTACTGAGTCCAAACCCAAAAATCTAAAGGTCTATTCCAATATGGTAAGATCCCTTTTTTTATTCTCCTTTTAAAAGCTCTTGATAAGATATGCTCATCTGCTTTGAAATTGAGGATGTTTTTTGAAGGGTCGACTGATTCAGCTTCATTGCGAGCGGCCTCATAACGTTTTGGATTTTTCTCCTTCATTTCCTGATCTTTGAGGATGAGAGAATTCATTTTTATTCGAGTTTTATTAATTCCCTCAACTGGACAACGGGACAGGCCTGGACATTCAAGGTTACAACCATAGCAAGGGGGTAAAGTTAAAGGAAAATCGAGGACAAGCTTTTTCAAAGAAAAGTCCTTAACCCATTTTCTTATAATATCATCCTCATCTTCTTGGTGTTCTTTGACCTGAAGAAGTGAATTTAGAAACCACCTTTCCTTTTTAGGAAAATATTCTAAAAGGCAGAAAAAAAAGTTGTCTTTTCTTCCTCCTTTCATGCTCATTCCAGCAATATTCTTTTTTTCCATTAATTAAAGCCCTTATTAACGAAATCAATCTTACTGAATGGGGTCCAAAACTTTAAGAGGCAAAACCTTCATTTTAGTTTCTGCCTGAATTTTATTTTGAATAAAAGGCTTATCATCTGGGTTGTGGATTAAGAGGAAACATCCACCTCCTCCTGCTCCACAAATTTTCATGCCAAGATGAGGCAACTCTTTTTTCAATTCATTAAATAAAGACCTCATAGAAGGTGTCACAATATCTGGAAAAAGCTTTTCTCTCACCTCTCCCTCTTTGGCAATCAGGTCAAATAAATTGTTAAAGTTTCTCAACTTCAAATTTTCGTAGGCCATAAAACTTAACTGAGAAATTTCTTCCAACCCCTCTCTTATTTTAGGATCTTTATCAAAAAATCTTTTTATGACTTCCCAATTATTAAGACCAGAGAATCGTGACTCTTCACTACTAATCAAAGACAGCCTTCCTTCTAAGGCTTGCACCAATTCTTTAGAAAAAAGTTGCTCAACTTTAATTCCATCCATTTTAGGAATAAGGGCCAAAACGCCTCCGTAAAGGGCTGGATAATAATCTTGGTAACCCGTTGGTCCACAGTCCAAACTCTTGGCCTCAATATTGCCGACAATCTCAATTACTTTTTCCTCAGCAATACTTTGCCCTAAATAAGCTGAGACAGCCTTATAGAAGGTTACTCCCATTGCAGAAGATCCTCCAAGTCCAGCACCGGGGGGAGATCCTGAAGATAGGTGAATTGAAATCCCTTTTGAAACTTTTAAATAAAAAAGAATCCGAACTAAGAAAGTAAGAGGTCCAAAGTAGTTTTTATCAATATTTTCCTGGGTGAAGTCGTGTGAATGGAAAAACTTTGTCGAATTGTAATCCTTTGAATGGATTTCAACCCCATCAGCTCTAGACTCTAAAGGCAAAATCTCAACTTTTGCTTTTAAAGAAGTTGCAAGGTTTAAAGTCAGGGCCTTTTTCAAAATAAGATTTATGGGCGCTATATCAAGAGTCCCACCTAAAAGGTCTACTCTCACACTACCTTCGACAGAGATCAAAGCTTTCTCCTTATTTAGGTTCTAAACCGCATATTTGATTTCAAAAGCTATTGTCATGCCTAAGCAAGACTACGTCTAGGGCCTGCACATTGAATGGAGAAAGTCATTCAATCAAGGCAAATCCAGCCCCCTGCATAGACGATCTATCTATCGAATTATTTTTTAACTTGACCTATTTAATGAAAAAAAAGAAGGATCTTTTTTTTAATTTGCTTCAGGATTATAAACCCCAATATAAGGAAGCTCCCTATATTTTCCACCAAGATCTAAACCATAGCCAATAACAAATTTATCTTCAATTTCAAAAGCTAAGTAATCAATGTCGATATGGTGCTCTCTCCTGGCCGGTTTACTAAGAAGACTAGCAATCCTTACAGATTTCGGGTTTCTTTTTTCTATCATTGCAAGAATTTTCTTAAAGGTATGCCCTGTATCAACAATATCCTCAATAAACAGAACATGCTTTCCTTCAATATCAGTTTTTATATCGAGAAGGATTTTAACGTCTCCAGAAGTTGTCGTTCCCTCGCCATAAGAAGCCGCCGCCATAAACTCGGTAATAACTGGGAATTTGAGAACCCTCACTAGGTCAGCGCAGAACATAAAGGATCCATTAAGAACGCCAACAACAATAACTTCTTCACCCTTATAATCCCTTGAAATCTCCTCTCCAAGCTCTTTAATTCTCTTTTGAATTTGATCCTCAGAAATAAAAACATCGATTGACATACGCAGACTCCCCTAAGATTACGAAGCTAAAATTTGAACCCAGAAACACCCATTACAGTAACGAAGACTGGTATATAACTATTTTCGAAAAGTTTGGCACGAGAAAAGTAAAAAAAAGACCTAAGATGAGCTAATTTGGGGAATTTTTTCAGCCTGCTGCCCATATACATTAGACTCTAGAAGCATCTCTTCTTCATCACAATAGTCAAAGTGAGTTCTGCACCGAGCTTCATAAATATCTGCATGACCTACAACAACCTGCCCCTTCTTCGAAGAGTCTATTCTAACGCTCTTGGTCGCAGGGGCTCCACAAACTGTACAAACTGCCTGAACCTTATCCACAGAATCAGAAATGGCCAAAAGATCTGGTATTGAACCAAAAGGTCTACCATTAGAGTCCTGGTCTAAGCCAGCACAGATCACCCGGCATCCTCTTCGGGCCAACTTAGATACGACCTTTATAATCATCTCATCAAAGAACTGGATCTCATCAATAGCAACAACTCTGGTCGAGTCATAAACCTTGTTAAGAATTTCCAGAGAACTTCTTACAGGAACGGCTTCAACAGATTGTGAAGAGTGGCTTACAACATCTGATTCATGAAACCTATCATCAATTGAAGGTTTGAAAATTTGCACTTTCTGTCTGGCAATCTGAGCACGCCTGACCCTACGAATCAGTTCCTCTGTTTTACCAGAAAACATTGGACCACAAACGACTTCGATGCTTCCCGCAAAAAACGGATTTCCAAAAGAGATTCCAGACACTTTTCATCACCTCCAAAACCATTAAAAAATTAATGTGAATTATTCCAATCCTTGTGGAGTTTGTCCATCAAAGCTGCAGAGAGCTTTTTTATTTTTCTATTATTTTCAATAACTTACATAACTTCATATCCGTTATGTTAAAAAGATTGGATAAAGGCCACAAAAAGGGAAGTAAAAAAAATGATGGAGGCGAAGAATAAAATCAAGGGAGATAATATGACGAGGAAACTTTGAAGATTTCCAAGCTTCATATTTTCTTTAAGCCCAACAAAAATATAAAAAATAAAGGTTAGTTTTTGAATAAATTCACCCATTATGGGTATGGCCAAAAAAGCATAGGTACTTAAAGAAGTCGTCATTATATCATTGGCAACTTCAGAAGATTCTTCTTCTTTATCGTAAAGAATTCCAAAAAATATTATCAAATAGCTCCAAACCTTCACATAAACTAAGGTAAGAAGAGGGAAAATTACGACAATCCCAATTTCATAAATGAGAATGTACTTTTTGCCTGAAAAGCCTACACCTGACCCCCAGCCAAGGTGCTCCATTAAATTTTTTCCAAGCCACAATCCTAGATATGAATATAGGGCCTGAAGAATAACAAACCCCCAGGAGATGCTCAAAGATTCAAAAAAGCTTAGACGAAACATTTCGCCTAAAGCTTTAGGATCGGTCTCTCCATCATTTGCTATCCTGAGCTTTTGGCCATAGCTTGGTTGATTTTTAACTTTATTTCTAACTTCCCTCAAATACTTATGAAATTTAATGGGGTGAAGCAGGGCCTGAAAATAGTTATAAAATATAACTCTCATGATTAAACAACTACCTTTGGCTTAAAATAAGCCTTTCCATCTTACTTTGAGGAAGGCTCTTTCCATTAATCCAATAATGATAAGAGACACCCGTTTTATCATTAAAAAAAACTAATTCTTCTTTAGTTTTAAAAACCTTAAAAGAGAATTGATCCCTCTTGAACTCAAATGATGCTCCAACCTTTATAGGCTTTTTTTTAGAAACCTTATAAGGTCTTCTTTTTAAAAGTGAGATGATTGCCTTTTCAGATTTTTTTTCTGGATTTTGCTTGGCCAGGCTTTCTCTAGACATTCCTTTGTTCAAAGCACTATTACTCTTTTTCAAATCGGTTTTTCTTAGAGGATAAAGAGACCAAAAATCTTGAACAGAAACAACAAAAGGCAATAAACTCTTTTGATTAACTTTGTATAATAAAGAGTCCTCTGGTTTTAAAATAAAAAAACTTTTCTCTTTTCCATACTTACCAAAAAGTTCTAACTTAAAATCTTCCTTACCCATCGAGGAAAAAATCATTGTCACTAGTTTTTTTGAAAGCTTTTTCCGTTCCCAGTTTTCAACAATAGATGTGCCCTTTAACTCCATTAAATCTTTTTTAAAAATATTGAATTTAGCTTTTGAATAAGACAATCCTTCATAATGAGCAGGGAAGGTGGTATGCTTGCTAAAATCTAGAGAAAACTTTTCTCCTCCAATGCCTTCAAATTTTATCGAATGAACTTTTGAAAAAGGTCCCATTATTTTTTTATCAATAAAATATCCTCTATTAAGTTTCAAAATATTTGAGAGGCGGTCATAACGTTTGGAAGAATTCTCGTAATTTTCCTTTTGATACAACGCTTTAAAATCTGAAACGTCTTTAGCAATTCCAAAAACGGTCTTCTTCCCAGATTTAACCTTAAAATAAAAAGATTGAGAGTAAGTTAATTTTTCTCCCAAAGTAAAAATCATTTCACTATTTTTAAATTTAAAAGTAATTTGTTGCTCTTGAGTTGAAAAAAAAAGCTTCTTACTTTTATTAAAGCTTTCTTCTTTCATTGGGAGTATCTTTTCAACCCTTAAACCCGAAAGGATATTTAAGACTTTTAAGACTTTTTCCTGAGAAATAGGGATATTTTTTTTTGTTTTAAATTTTCCATCAGCATCCTTAAAAAAGTTAGTGCCATTCAAATTAAAGCCTAAGAAAGGCCCATAAACTTTCTCATTAAATAGAATTTCGCGGCGGTCTTTTTCCGCAAACCTTTCCCTTTCTTTCAGCTCCTGAAAAAAATATGTGAATGTCAAAAGACAAGTTAGAATCAAAAAGTAAATTGCATTCGTTTTCACGATCTAACACTTCTCCTGTAAATAAATAATGCTATAGAAAACATCATAAGAGGAACAAAAAGGACTGAAAAATAAAAAATAACTCCTAATTGAGGAGAGCTTATAAAAACAGGCGCATCTTTAATTTTAGGGACTGTAAAACTAAGAATTTTTTCTCCTTGATGAAGCCACGAAACTCCTCTTAAGAAAAAAGCAAAGTTTTGACCAAAGTTTGCGTACCCATTAACAACAAATGATGTGTTTCCAAACGCATATATTTTTGTTTTCTTTTTTAATTCCTCACTTTCCCATGCACCTACAACACTAATAGGACCTGGCTTGTCGACCCCTGAGTTAAAAGTAACTCGACCAGAGTTGACCTCTTGTTTTGTTTTTTCAGCCCAGCTTGCGGGAATATTTGTAGTTTTAACAGGGAATAGATACTTCCCACCATTGTCTTTCCCCTTCTCGACTGAGGAAACAAGAGGGAAAAAAAGAGGTCCTTTAAAATTTTTTGTGAGTGGATCATTTTTAGGGAAATTCTTAATCAAAGGAATAGAACCCTTTGACCCAGCATAATTGTTTAAACTATCCACAACTAGGTCATTATTTACCTTTAATCCCCACTCATTAATGAGGTTCCTCAGACTTTGCAATTTATCGACCTTTCCAAAATCAGGGTCCATTCCAATAAGAAGCTTCCCCCCCCTTTTCAAAAATAAGTCTATCGTCTTAAGCTCATTTTCATGGAATCCTTCACGTGGTCCCCAGATAATGAGGGAGTCTACTTTTTCAGGTATTTCTTCCAAGCTCGCTAAATGAATAGGTCTCACCTGGAAAAGAGACTTCTCTAAAAGCTTTATTAAATGACTAACTCCATCTTTTCCTCTTTCAAATGGATCTGCTTCTTGATGTCCCATACTATAATAAATAAGAGGGTCTTTTTTTCTCATCACAGTAACAAGAGCGTTAGTAACGGATGCTTCACTTGAAGAAAAAATTCTTTTCTCTCTAAAACCATTTTTAAATAAAATCATAGGAACTTTCTTAACATGAAACTTTTTTAAAAGATCTGGTCTCAACTCAGCATCAATATGAGAAATTTTAAACCCTGATTTTTCTAATTTGTAGAGATTAAAAAGAGCTTCTATCGCACCCTTATTTTGTTTCCGGCTAAAAACAAATATCTCCGGTAATGCCTCAAGGTTCTTTAGCATATTCACAGTCTCAGGAGAGAGCGAATTTTGCTTGTGTTTAGTTAAATCCCACCCTTTAGGATTTTTATAAAAAAGATGGTTAATGACACAAAGAATACAAAAAATTAAAAAAGAACTTCCTAAAACCTCAGAAATTTTCTTAAACTTTTTAGATGTGTATATTTTCTCAAAACGATCCCTCTCTTTAATGATTAAGAGAAGAGAAAAGCATAAGTTAAAAAAAGTTATCGAGAGGTTAAGTGTCAACTCGCTTGGAATGGAAATCCACAAAGCAAGAATAACAAGATAAGTGACAAGATTTGAAAATATAAGAGTATAAAAAATCATATTTTTTTTTGATTCTTTCATCTTACCACCTCCTGCTTTCTAAAGACTTGGATGTAAGAAAGTAAAAAAAGAGAGAAAAAGAACAAATGTAAACAAGGTTATAACTTTTTATAGATCCGCGAGAAAAACTTTCATAATGAAAAGGAGAACTCAAATACTGAAAAAATGTGTTCAAAATTTCTATATGTGTTGCGTTCACAGTTAAGACCATTAACATCATTCCCAAAAGGAAGCAGAAAGTCGTTAGGGCAGAGATTATAGGGTTTTCAGTCAGACTTGAACAAAATAGACCTACCCAAAGATAAGTAATAATTGAAAAAACCAACCCTAAATAAGACGAGAAAACCAATCCCCAGTCATTATATCCGCTAAAACCTAAAATAATGGGAAATACTATTGTCCATGATAAAATAAAGAGAGATATGAGGAGCCCTGCTAAAAATTTTGAAAAAATGATTTGTGTCTGACTTAAATGAGATAAGAAAAGTAAATCCAGCGTTTTAAATTTCTTTTCTTCAGAAAATAATTTCATGCTAAGTAACGGTACTAAAAATAAAAAAAGAAAATTTATATTTCCAAAAAGAGGTATAAGGACTGAATGAGATAGATTCAAAAGTGTTAGGTTTTTTGCACCAACAAGATAATTAAAAAAAAGCCACCCAATAATAGCATTAAATAAACCTGTTAAAATATATACAAGAGGAGAGCCAAAATAATCATTTAATTCTTTTTTTGTGGTTAAAATTATCCCTCTTAAAAGATTCACAATAGACTCTCCTTTAAAGAATTTTCTTTTACATTACCTTCAGCAGTTGCCAGTCTAAAAATTTCTTCAACACCAATACTTTCTTCTGAAAAAGAAAGAAGCCCACATTTTTTATCAACAAGAAAATTACAAACTTCTGATCTCAAATCATCAGTCTTAGGCATTTTTAAATTAAGAGAATATTCTTCACTTTTTTCTTCCTTTTTTTTCTCAAAATTCAAATTGACAACTTTCCCAAACCTAAGTCTAAAAGCTTGATAAATTTCTTCATTAAATTTGCGAACCTCAGCTTTAAACATTCTTTGCTGTTGAAAAAGGCTTCTTATTTCTGAAAGTGAACCATTTTGAATGACCTGTCCTTCTTTGATAATAGTTATTTCTGAACAAAGGTTTTGTACTTCATTTAAGAGGTGACTTGATAGAAGGAGTGTCCTCTCACCCTTAAGTTCTTTTATGAGCTTCCTCATTTCATCTACAGCTTCAGGGTCTAAACCCCTTGTAGGCTCATCTAAAAGAACAACATCGGGATCATGAACTAAAGCTTGGGCAACTCCGACTTTTTGCGTATAGCCCAGAGATAGGTTACCAATCCGCCTCCTCTTAACTTTTTCAAGGCCACATTGTGCTAGAATTGTCTCAACCCTCTTTTTAACTTTAGAATTAGGAACACCTCTAATTCCAGCTACAAATTTAATGTATTCCTCTACCAACATATTCTTATAAAGAGGTGGATCTTCTGGCAAAAAGCCAATACTTCTTTTCAATTGATCAAAATCTGTTTCTATTTTCTTTCCTCCAATCAAGATTTCTCCAGAATTGGGAACTAAAAGGCCACAAATCAAATTCATCGTTGTTGACTTTCCCGACCCATTTGGGCCAAGGAAACCATGAATGGAACCCTTCTTTACAGAAAAAGTCATATCAGAAACAGCTTTTATTTGAGCAAATTCTTTAGTCAAATTATTGACTTCAATCGCATTTTCCAAAATTTCAAACCCCTAGGTATTTCAACTTCTCGCTTATTTCCTCGAAATTTTATCAAAAACCCCTAAAAAGGAAAAACCTATCTATTCCCTAAATAAAAACTCAAGCTTTAAATTGTCTTCCCGATTTTAGACCTATGGATCTAATTAAAAAATTTAAACAACTCATTGATAAGGCAGAAAGCATTATCATCTCAACACATATTTTTCCGGACGCCGATGGCATAGGAAGCCAAATTGCGCTTTGCCTTGCCCTTTCTAAAATCAATAAGAAGGTTTATTGCGTCAATGAGGAAGGTCTTCTTCCCCGCTATTTATATCTT
>MDTD01068138.1_pt1 | contig 16231 bp, 16 predicted proteins | sample 811221 | NCBI WGS metagenome assembly MDTD01 (sample SAMN05326646, study PRJNA326480) | marine metagenome | isolation source: seawater | place: Pacific Ocean: South West | collected 2011 | reverse complement strand
TTTCACTAGTAAAACTTTTATTTTAAAAAGAATAAAAAAATTTGTAAAAAATTATGAAGTTTAAGTTATCTTTTTCACTATTAGCTCTTAAAAATGAGAAAAAAATTGAAACTTTATTAAAAATTTTAAATAAAGAAAAAATTTTTCATATAGAAATACCCATATTAAAATTTTTCCCAAATTATAACATTAATGATAATAAAATTAAAAAATTAAAAAAAAAACTCAGAAAATATCAAATCAAAATATCATCTATTCAGGCAATATTTTACAAAAAAAATTTAAATATATTAAGTAATAAAGATGAGGAGAAAGTTATTAAGCATTTAAAAAAAATTAACCTTTTTTGCAAAAAATTAGAAATTAAAAATATTATTTTTGGATCACCACTAAATAGAGATAGAAATAATTTAAGTTTCAAAGAAGCTGATAAAAATTTTGTTAAAATTTTGAAAAAAATCTCAGTTGATTTAAGAAAAAAAAAAATAAATTTTTGTATTGAGCCAAATTCAAAATTTTATAAATGTAATTACATAAATAATACTAAACAGGCTCTAAACTTATTAAAAAAGAACAAGATTAAAAATATTTATATTAATTTTGATACTGGCAATGCATTACTTGAAAAAGATAGTGTTAAAATTAATAAAACTGATCAAAAATATTTCAAAAATTTTCAAGTAAGTGAAAAAAATTTAAGTGAACTTAAAAATCATAAAAAGCATATTGATTTGCTTAATAAACTAAATCTTAAAAATAAATATTTATCTTTAGAAATGCTAAACATAGATCTTTATAAAGTGAAAAGAAATTTACAAAAATTTAAATTAATTGCAGAAAAAGTAAAATAAAATGTATAAATTTTTTTTAAACAAAAGTTTTAGCACAAAAGAAGAATATAAAAAAAAATTTTTTTATGAAATAAGTCATCATTCTAAAAATAAATTGTTTAAAACTAGTTTAGGAAATAAAAATAAAAATAAAACATTTTTTATTATTAAAAGAACACCTGGAGGAGGTTTTTTCTCTAATTTCATTTTTGTTGTTAAATGGATAAGCTATGCAAGGAAAATGAATTATATTCCAATAGTTGATATGGAGAATTTTCCAACAAAATATAATGAAAAAAAAAATTTAAAAAATATTAACAATGTGTGGGAATTATATTTTAATCAAATTTCAAATTTTAAATTAAAAGATGTTTATAAAAGTAAAAATATTATCTTTTGTAAAGATAGATTTTCTGTTTCTTTAAATGATTATTTGAATTCTAAATTAAAAAAAACATTTATAAATAATATTAAAATTAAAAAAGAAATTCTTAATGATGCTAAATATTTTTTTAAAAAAAAACTTAAAAACAATAAAGATTATTATATCCTTGGTATTCACCTTAGAGGAACTGACCAAAAAATAACTCCAGGTCATTATTTACCTCCAACAATATTTGATATTAAAATATTGATTGAAAAAAAAATTAAAGAAAAAAAAAAATTAAAGATTTTTCTAGTAACGGAAGAAAAGAGGTATTTTGAAGAATTAAAAAAAAATTATAAAAATTATATCTATTATATGCCAAGTTTTCGAGCAAATAAAATATCAGATTTTAATACAGAAAAAAGAAAGTATCATAGAAACAAGCTTGGATTAGAAAGTCTTAGAGAAGCTTTGGTATTATCTTTTTGTGATGAAATTGTATATTGTAAATCTAATATTCCACTATTTTCATTTTTTGTATCTAAGAAAAAAATTACCAATTCATTAATTAATTATGGTTTAAATTCATATAATCCTATTTTTTCATATTTTAAATGGAAATTGACAATCTTGCCAATATCTTTTTTTAGATATTTATTTTATAGAATATTTTAATATTAATGAAAAAAGTAGCAATTATAATTTTATTTTTAAAATTAGTTATACCAATAAATTCTTATTCAACTGAAAATTTTTATAATTTTAATTACACTAAAGAAGACTTAAAAAATATTAAAAAAGAGTGGCAATATAATTCTGGCATTTTAAAGGATACTCAAAATAAAATTTTACAACATCAAGATAAATTAATTCATTTAGACGGTTATAAAAATTTAATTATTATTTCAGTTATCAGCGGAAAAGAGATTTGTAGGAACGAGGGAAAGAAAGATCGAGCTCCTTTCAGAGGGGTATCTCTGTATAAATCTGGAAAAGATGCTTATGCTGTATTTATTAGACAAGACGTTTTACAATTAATAAATATTCAAAACTGTCAAAGTTACTTTTTAAAGAAAAAGATAAAAGTAAAAAAGGTTTCTACACCAATTTTAATCCATAAATCAAAGGCAATAATATTACCAAATGGTGGTGTTCCCCAAGCATATGATTTAAAAAGTGGAGTTTTATTATGGAAAGTCTCAATTAATGAGAAAATTAAAAAAGATTTAAAAAAATTAAATTTAAATAAAGAGTTTAAATGGGATGTATGGGGCGGCGGGACTATAGATTTAAAATATAATCAAGTTATATTTTCAACCGCTAATGCTAAACCGTCATTTATATCTAAAAACAGAGAGGGACCAAATCTATTCTTTAACAGTGTAGTGGCAATCGACTTAAATTCTGGAAAATACAAATGGCATTTTCAAGAAATTGAACATGATGTTTTAAATCTTGATTTAGCTTCAAGACCTGCACTCTATAATTCTAAGAGTGGGGATATTGTAATTCAAGCATCAAAAGCAGGTCAACTAATCCTACTAGATAGAAAGACAGGCAAACCCAAAGAAAATTTTACAGAAAACATTTATTATCATGATAAAAATAAAAAAATATTTACCAAATTAAAAAAGTTTGATGATTGGCTAAGATTTTCAAAATTACATTTTAAAAAAGAGGATATAAATACATTAAATGAAGATTATAAAAGAGAGGCACAAGAAATCATTCAACAAAGTATAATTGGTGATTTTAGACGACTAGAAAAAAATAAAAATTATATACATTATGGTATGCATGGAGGAAGCGAATGGCCTGGAATTGGAGTAGATATTAATGGAAATGTAATTATTCCAGCGAGCAATATAGCTTGGGTTTCAAAACTTAAAGATCCAAAAGACTTCAATTTTAATTATCATTTTAAAGAAATATTTAGATCAATTTTAAAACTTTTTACATTAGATAAAAAAAAATTTAAACAAAATGCAAAAATAATTTTAATTAACGCAAAAAAAATAATTAATTTTAATAAATTAGATATTAAAAAATATAAAAGATTTGAAAGTAAAGATGGTATACCCTTAAATGCCCCACCTTGGGGAACTGTAACATTAATAAATATTAAAAATAAAGAAATGAAATGGCAAAGGCCACATGGAAAGTATAATCAAATTAAAAATAAATATATAAATACTGGATCAGAAGTATTTGGTTGCCCAGTAATTGCAGGGTCTGAAATTTTTTTCATTTCAGGTACAAGAGATAAAACAATTTATGCTTATGATATTAAAAATGGTAATATTTTGTGGGAGGATAAATTACCATTTATTTCTTATGGTTGTCCGATAATAGCAACATATAAAAATAATCATTATTTAATAATTAATGCGAGTGGAGGAAGAAAATTTACTGACGAACAATATGGAGATGTTATATTATCATACAAACTTAAATGACTTTTAAATTAAAAGTAATTTTTTTAAAATTTTTAAATAAACTATTAAATCCAATTAATCTAACTTTGGATTTATCAATAAAAAAAAATCAAATAATAAAAACCTTAAATAAACTTAAGCCCTACGATCTTGGGTATGATTTAATTAGAGTTGGATCAAGTAATGATGGTGGTTATTTGCTTCCAAATATATTTAATGAAATTGAAATATGTTTTTCTCCAGGCACAGGCCAAAATACAGAATTTGAAAAAGATATTTTGAAAAAGGATATTAAAACATTTCTTGCAGACGGTACAATAAATGAAAAGGATATTAATTTAAAAAACTTTCATTTTACAAAAAAAAATTTGGCATCATTTGAAAGTGAAAAAACTATAACTTTAGAAAATTGGATTAACTCACATGCCAAGGATAAAAGTAATTTATTACTTCAGATGGATATCGAGTCATCTGAGTATGAAGTAATACAAGCAACAAAACAAGATTGTTTAAAACAATTTAAAATTATTATTATTGAATTTCATTATTTAGAAAAAATTAATAATTATTTTTTTTACCAGGTTTTTAACAATACAATTGATAAATTATTATTAAATTTTGAAATTTCTCATGTGCATTCAAACAATTGTCAAGGATCATATTCTGTAAATGGAATTGATTTGCCAACTGCTATCGAAGTAACATTCCTTAGAAAGGATTTATGTAAATATAAAAAAAATATTAATACCAAAATTCATAAGCTAGACCAAAAAAATATTGCACATTTATCCGATGTATTCTTGCCAAAAGAAATACTTAAGAATTAATTTTTTTATTAAATATTTTAGAAATAGAATTCATCAAGATATTAAATTTATTTTTATTATCTATTTTTTTTATATTCTTGATAAAATGAATTATGAATACTAAAATAACTACAAATATATTTTGTTTATTATCCAATCTTATTTGTGTTTCTTCATTAAGGTGTTCTAAAAAAGTGAATTTGCTGGAATAAGATGTACCCGATTTAAAATTACCAACTATTTCATTTTGTTTTGTTGCAATTCCTATCATTTTTTCTTTTATTATCATTCTATAAAAAAGATCGTAATCTGCAGAGATTTTATATTTGATATTATAGTTTCCCAATGTATTTTGAGACGATCTTTTAATAAAAAAACCAGATGAGTGACTACTGTAAAAGTCAAAATTCCAATAAATTCTATATTTTCTATACCCATATCTGAGGATTTTTTTCATCACAGAACCAAATATAAAGTCACAATTATTTTTTTTTAAGTAAGAGTTAATTATATTTAAACCATCTGGTTCATATTTATCTCCTGAATTTATTATTCCTATAAAATTACCTTCACAAAGAGATATTCCCTTATTCATTGCATCATATATTCCCAAGTCTTTTTCACTTTTCCATTTATCAATAATATCTAAATTTTTTTTTATTACATCTAAAGTTCCATCAGTTGAATCTCCATCAATTACAATGTATTCGAAATCTTTAAAATCTTGTTTTCTTAAACTATTTATTGTTTCAATTAAATCTTCTTTTGCATTAAGAACCACAGTAATAATAGAAAAAAATTTTTTATTCACGATTTAAAATTTTTAATTTATGCAGTAATTTTTTAAAAATATTTTTAAAAATCATATTTCTATTATTTATTTTTTTTAAATTAATTAAATTTTCCTCATTTTCTTTTATAATTCTACACATCCCCGACCCACTAAAATTAAATGTCAAGTCCATACTACTATAATTAGCATTTTGTATTTCAAGTATTTTAAAAAAAGTATTTCTATTAATATTTTCAGTATATTTATGATCTCTCCAGTTTCCTTTAGTGTATGGTAGCCAGCTAATATCATCAATGTACATTGATCCTTTTATATTAAGATGTGGCCAGTACAGATATATTAATTTAGCAACATGATCAGGTTCGTGTAAACTATCTATTAAAATTATATCAAATTTTTTTTTAAATAAATTGGAGACTTTTTTATAATCATCATCTCTTGATTTTAGAAATACCCAATTATCGTCTTTAAATAATCCAGAATAATCATCTATGTCAACTGAAAGTAGTTTACCATCATTAATTCGACAAATATCCAAAAAAATTTTTGTTGACCTTCCCTCTCTTACACCAAATTCTAAAATATTAGGATTTTTTTTATTTCTTTCATATTCAAAAATGAAATTTGTAATTTTTTTTAAATAACTATCTTCTGGATTAAATTTTTTATTTTGCATAAATTTTATTGCATTAATAATACTTATATATTAACTCACTTCTTAATAAAGACATAATTCAGTAATTTAATAGCAATTTTTTATAATTATAGTAAGACTTTGAAAATGAAAATTTTGATAACAGGAGCTGCTGGTTTTATAGGATTTAATTTTGCTAAATTCCTTCTAGAAAAGAATATTAAAATTATAGGAATAGATAATTTAAATGATTATTATTCTACAAAATTAAAAAAAAATAGAATTTTTCAATTAAAAAAATTTAAAAATTTTATGTTTTTTAAATTTGATTTAAGAGAACAAAAAAAATTAAATAAGATATTTAATGATAATAAATTTAATGCAGTTTTTCACTTTGCAGCCCAAGCTGGTGTAAGATATTCAGTCGACCATCCAAGAAAATATATTGATAGCAACATAAATGGTTTTTTTAATATTTTAGAACAAATCAAAAATAAAAAAATAAAAAAATTTTTCTATGCTTCATCAAGCTCAGTCTATGGAGATTCTAAATTATTTCCTCTTAATGAAAAAAATTTACTATTTCCAACAAACACTTACAGTCTTTCAAAAAAATTTAATGAAGACCTTTCAAAAATTTATTCCAAATTTTATGGAATAAAAGCAATCGGAATAAGATTTTTTACTGTTTATGGAGAATGGGGAAGGCCTGATATGTTTTATTCTAAAGTATTTGATGCAGCCTACAAAAATCAAAAACTTTTAATAAATAATTATGGAAACCACTCAAGGGATTTTACTTACATAAAAGATGTAAATATAATTATGTTTAAAATGCTCAAATCTAATAAAATACCAAGTAATGATATTATAAACATATGTTCTAATAACCCTATAAATATCTTAAAGCTAGTGAAAATTGTTGAAAAATATTCAAAAAAAATAAAAGTTTTTAAAAGAAAAATTCAAAAAGCAGATGTATTAAAAACACATGGTGATAATAAAAAAATACTTAAATATAAACTAATAAAGAAATTTACTACATTTGAAGTGGGAATTAAAAATACTTTAATGTGGTACAAAAAATACAATAATTTTTAGCTTTCAAATATTAAAATGAAAAAAATTTATTACTGGTGTCCATTTATTGGTAATATTGCAACTATAAAAGCTGTAATTAACTCAGCTCACAGTTTAATCAAATTTTCTAATAATAATCTCCATCCAACAATAATTAATAGCTGTGGTGAATGGGATAATTTATCCTCGGTATTATATAAAAAAAAAATTAATATTAAAAAATTTCAAAATAAATTCCAAATTAATACCAATACTCAGGGATTTTTTAAAAGTAGATACGCCTATATTAAGGTTTTTTTAAGTTGCTTTTTTTTATTGAAGAAATCAATAACCGAGGACAAACCAGATTTTATCATTGCCCATTTAATTACATCTTTACCAATTTTTCTATATTTGATTTTTCATTTTAATACAAAATTAATAATTAGAGTATCAGGTAAAGTTAAAATGAATATGATTAGAAGAATTTTGTGGAAGATGGCAGGAAAAAAAATATTTCTTATTTCATGCCCAACAAAAGAATCTAGAAATGAATTAACAAAATTAAATTTAATCGAGGATTCAAAAATAATTTATCTTCCAGATCCTATTATTGACATAAGTGAAATAAATATAAAAAAAAAGGAAAATAAAAATCAAATAAAAAAAGACAATAAATTTTTTGTATCCATAGGAAGATATACAAAACAAAAAAATCATGAGTTAGGAATCAGGTGCTTTCATAGAATATGTAAGAAGTATGACAATATAAATTTTTTAATAATTGGTAATGGAGAATTAAGAAAGGAATATGAAAATTTAATTAACAAATATAATCTTAGAGAAAAAATATTTTTAATAAATTATAAAAATAATATTTTTAATTATCTAAATAGCTCATTAGGTTTAATTTCTACATCGCTGTGGGAAGACCCAGGTTTTGTAATGATAGAAGCTGCTGCATCAAATACATTTGTTATATCTAGTGATTGCCCAAGTGGGCCAAAAGAATTTTTGTATCCAGATGCAGGATTGCTATTTAAAAATAATAATATTGAAAGTTTAGAAAGCAAAATTTTAGAATATTTGGATATGGACTCTTTAAGGATAAAAAAATATAAAACTAAGGCAAAAAAAAATTCAATGAAATTTACTAAGCTTAAACATTTCAATATTTTGTCTAGTTATTTAAATTAGTGAATTTTTTTTTGCGAAAACCAAAATTTTTTTTGATCTTTTTTTCCAAGTAAATTTCATTGCTGTCTTTTTAGCATTTATCTGAAGATAGTTAAATTTTTTTTTTGTTTTAAATATTTTATTTATCCAAAATATCCATTCATCAATGTTATTCTTTATCAAAATTGAATTATAATTATGTTTTAATATGTGTTTATAAACTTTTAAGTCACTAGCTAATATGACTTTTGAGCTCGCAAGATAATCAAACATTTTAAGTGGAGACATAAAATTAACTAAATTAATATTTTTAAGTCTACCTGTTACTCTGTTTTCATAGGGCATAAGTGCTACTTTATAGTTTGATAAAACATCTGGTATTTGCTTATAAGGTAAATAATCAAATATTTTCAAATTTTTAATATTTATTTTTCTATCTAAAAATCTTTTATCACCGTACAAATGAAAATTAATATTTTTTAAATTTTTTGCTAATTCTAAAATTTTTTCAACACCTTTTCCTTTATGAAAACTACCAACATAAATACAGGTATTTGCTTTATAATTTGATTTAACTTTTTTGAAATCATTTACGTCAACTGCATCATCTAAACAAATATAAGAATTTTTTAATGGTTTAAATATTTTAATAAGGTTTTTGTGTATAAATATAAAATTTAAATTATTTAGAAGTCCTATTTTTTTAAGTTGAAAAAATATAAATTTTGTAAGACCCGATAGCTCATGATGTAATTCAAGTATGATTTTTTTATTTAATAAGCAAGCAATTATTGCAAAAATTATACTTCTAGATAAATAAAATTTTTTTTCATTATTTTTATTAATTGCATTTTTATTTTCATTAAGAATTTTAAATGAAAAAATTACTCTTTCATAAATATTCAAATTTTTTTTTTTTTTAAATATACTTTTAAAATTAATTTTGTTTTTAATCTTATAAATATTTTGTAATTTTTTTTTTGAAATAGATATATTTGGAGTAAAAAGATTTACAATTATATTTTTATTAATAAATGCATCACACATTTTTAAAACATGTATTCCGTAAGCTGATGAGTTGGGATAGCTTACTTCACAAACATAATTAACTGATATTTTATTTTTCATGCAAAAGTCCCCCAACTTCTCTGTAATATAAGTTTAAATTTTTTTTATAATCAAATCTTAATAAATTTTTATATGCAAAATTAATTTTATTATTAAGCTCTCTCTTGTTGCTTGAAAAATGGTGTAGTTTATTTGCAAGATCAATATGATCACCGACTTGAAATAAAAAACCACCTTTTCCATTATTTAAAATTTCTTTTGGACCTGTTGGGCAATCAGAAGAAATAATAAACTTTTTAAGAGATATTCCTTCCAAAAGTATATTGGGCAGACCTTCAAACTTTGAGGTAAGAACTAAAACATCTGATGATTTTATAAATTTGTATGGATTTTTTTGCCAATTAATAATTTTAACCTTTTGTTGTAATTTTTCCTTGTTTATAAAGCTTTCCATATCATTTTTGAGAATACCCTTGCCAATTATAAGCGCTTTAAACTTAATTTTTTTTAGTAAATTAATAGCTTTTAAAAAAGTCAAAGGATCTTTTTGATCTACAAATCTTCCAATAAAGATTATTTTTAAATGTTTATAATTTTTAAAAAAATTATTTCTTATATTTTCATATGATGATTTTAAAATATAATTTTTATTTAGAGGATTATAGATACATATTGTTTCTAAATTAAATTTTTTTTTATATTCATTTTGAAATTCTTTACTGTTAACTATTATTTTTTCTGGAAGTTTTAAAAAAAATTTAAATATTATTTTTCTGAAAAAACCAATTTTCCAGCCACTTGGTGATGAATTTGATCTAAGTATAATTTTAATTCTAAAAATTTTACATATTATAGCGGCATACAGGTTTGCTTGAAATGCGAAAACTATATTATTTTTATCATTTAATATTATTTTAATTAACTCTATAAAACAAAATAAATATTTTAGCCTTCTTAATGAGAGCTTTTCAACTTTTACTTTTGGGTTTATAACTTTTAAATACTTAAATTTTCGGTTGTATAATCTATCACATGTAATTAATTTAGTATTGGAAAATTTTTTTCCTAGATAATTTGCAATAATAAATAAATTTTTTTCTACACCACCACCCTCAATTGATGGCATAAAAATTATAAGTTTTTTTTGAGGCATTTTTTTATTTCATATTTAATAGAAATTATTTAAATTACAAATTATTCAATAATATTGGCTTAAAAATGACTTGTTAAGATAATTTTAATTCTTAATGATAAAAATTTTATTATATAAGTAAAAAAAATAATGAAAAATAAATTTATTCAAATTTTTAATCCATTTGTAAATATTTTATTATTTTTATTTTCTTTCAAAATAGCCCAGACTTTAGCTGATACATTGCTGCATTTTGTTCTTAAACTTAAAGGTTATAAAAACTTTGGTAGTTTTAAACTTACTGGAGAAGAACTTTTTTTGAATAAAATTAAAGATTATGATATTAAACATTCTTTAGATATTGGTGCAAATACAGGTGGTTACTCTGAAAAAATAATAAAAATTACTAATTCTAAAGTTTTTTCTTTTGAACCATCAACAGACTCTTTCACTAAATTAAAGAAACTAAAAAAAAAATATCCTAAACACATATTTACTTATAATGTTGCACTTTCAAATAAAAACTCAATATTAAACTTTTATTCTGTTGGAAAAAATTCTCAACTCGCAAGTTTTGAAAAAAATATAAGTAAATTTTCATATGTTAATACAAAAGATATAAAAACAAAAAAATTGAAAACTATAAATGGTGATTATTTTTTAAAGAAACTAAAAATAAAAGGAAGTATAGATTTTATCAAAATTGATACCGAAGGTCATGATTTCCATGTATTACTTGGTTTAAAAAAAACTATAAATAAACATAAAACTAAATTTATACAGTTTGAAATGAATTGGCATTATTTATTTAATGGACATAACATTTTCAAAATTTCATCACAATTTAAAGATTATAATATTTACAGAATGTTACCATATAGATCAGGAATAATTAAAATTGATCCAAACCATCCAAATAATAATTTATTTCACCTAAGTAATTATGTTATGGTAAGAAAGGAAATTTCTTTAAATTGAAAAATTTAATAATTTTTTATCCTTCCTACGAACGTGGTGGTGCAACTAAAATTTTGATAAATTTAATAAAGTATTTATCAAAAAAAAATATAAATATTTTTTTGATTATTAATAATTTTGAACATAAATTTAAAAATCTTAAAACAATAAAACTAACTTCAAAAAAAAAATTATATAGGTCAAGACTATTATCCAGTATTTTAGGGTCTTGGGAATTAATAAAATTAATAAATAATATGGATAAGTCAGAGACAAAGATCCTATCTATGCAAAGCAATTTTTTTTCTGTTTTAATTGCTTTTTTTAAAAGTGTTAAGATTGCGGTTAGAATTTCAGAAGATCCATGTGGAGCAACGAAATATGCTGATGAAAAGGTATTTTCATATTTTATTTTATTCTCAAAATTTATAACTTACAATTTAGCAAATTTTATTATTGTTAATGCTCAAAAAAGTTATGATTGTGTAAAAAAACTTGTTTATAATAAAAATAAATTAAAAATTCTTTATAATCCTTCACTAAATAAAATTTATAAGTTTGAAAAAAAAAAAAATAACAATGTTCTTTTAAGTATTGGAAGGCTATGTAAACAAAAAAATCAAAAATTATTAATCGACACATTCATAAGATTTAATAAAAATAAAAATTATAAATTAATAATTTGTGGAGATGGTCCAGATAAAAATTATATATTTACTTATATTAAAGAAAAAAAATTAACTAAGAGTATCATTTTAAAAAGCTGGAGCTCAAATATAAGAAAGTACTATAAAAAATCGTCAATTTTTATACTCACTTCATTGTATGAGGGAATGCCAAATGTATTGATTGAAGCATTAAACTATAATATGCCATGCATTTCTACTAATGTTAGCGGTGCATCAGATTTATTGTTAAAAGGCAAAGGTGGAATTATTTTAAAAAAACCCAGTACTATTGAGTTAGAAAATAAATTAAATAAAATCATCAATAATTATCAATTTTATTCAAATAAAACAAAAAGTGCAAAATCAAATTTAAAAAGATTTAATATTAATACTGCCTCAAATGAATATTTAAAATTATTACAAAAAATTTAATTATGATTTCAGTTATAATGCCATATTATGATAAAATAAGATTCATAGAAAGTTCTTTAAAATCAGTTTTAAATCAAACTTATAAGGATTTTGAAATAATAATTATATATGACGATGAAGAAAAAAAAGATTTAGAATTTATCCAAAATCTAATCACAATAGATGAAAGAGTTAGGTTAATAATAAACGACAAAAATATTGGAGCTGGTCCCTCAAGAAATAAAGGGATAAAATTTTCTAAAGGTGAATATGTAGCTTTTATTGATAGTGATGATACTTGGTATAAAACAAAATTGGAGGAGCAAATAAAATATCAACAAGTAAATAGTTTAGACTTTACTCATACATCATACGCAATAGTTGACGAGTCAGATAATAAGATAGGATACAGAACTTCAAAAAAAAAACTTAGTTTCAACGATTTACTTAAGTCATGCGATATTGGTTTGTCCACAGTATTAATGAAAAAAAAATTAATAAATCATGATATTTGTTTTGGAAATACAAAAACAAAAGAAGATTATATATTATGGTTAAAATTAGCTAAATTGGGAATTGAAATAAACTTAATTGATAAAGAGCTTTCATGTTGGAGAAAAGCTAAAAATTCTTTATCAAGCTCAATTATACAAAAGGTTTCAGATGGATTTGTAGTATATAATAAATATATGAAATTTAATTTTATCAAATCCCTTCTTTTTTTATTAAGACTTTCCATTTATTCACTGCTAAGATGATTGATTATATTTATATTTTTCCATTAATAATTTTTATTTTTTTATTAAATAGTTTCTTTGTAAAAAGAAAATTATTACTAAATTTAACAGGAGAGGCTCATCAAAGTTTAACTTCTAAAAAATATATACCATTAACAGGTGGAATTTTACTAATAATAAGTTTTATAATTTTTTTTGATCAAATAAATTTAACTAATAAAATTGTTATAGTATGCTTTTATCTTGTAGGTTTCTTTTCTGATATAAAATTTTTGAAGTCTCCATTGATTAGACTATTTTTACAAATATTAATTACATTTATATTTATATACAATAATGAGTTATTTCTAGAAAATACCAGAGTAATTTTAATCGATCAATTATTAGAATTTAAAATTTTGAATTATCTGTTTGTTATTTTTTGTATAACAATAATTATTAATGGTACGAATTTTATTGATGGAGTAAATTGCAACGTAATTGGTTATTATTTATTAATAACAATAATATTATTTAAGCTTAACTTATTTGGGGGATTTAATTTAAATTCTATTTTTATAATTAACTGGATATTGGTTTTATTTATAATTTATGTTTTAAATTTTTTTAATAAAATCTATTTAGGAGATAACGGATCATATTTTCTTGGTTTTTTTTACAGTTATTTATTAATTTATATTTATCTTAATAATCAGTATTTATCACCTTTTTTCATTATATTGCTACTATGGTATCCTGCATTTGAAAATTTATTTTCATTAATAAGAAAATTAAATATAAAAAAATCCCCATTTAAACCAGATCAAAATCATCTACATCAATTAATATTTTTTTATATTAAGAAAAAAAAATTATTTAGAATTAAAAATATTAATTCTTTAACTGGAAATATAATTTTATTTTATAATATACTTGTATTTTTAATATCTTTTTTAAAACCAGAAAATAGCCAATACCAAATACTTTTAATTTTACTTAATATAATAATATATTGTTTTTTTTATATAAGATTATTTAAATTTAAATATCAATATCTATTTAAAAAAAAATAATTTTATCATATGTTTCAGAATTAAAAAACCATCCTTAAAAGCATTTACTTTTTTTGTTCCTGCTATTCTTGTTCTCTCATAGCATGGGAAAGATTTAATTTTAAGATTATTTTTTTTGGATTTTATAGGTAGTTCTACACAAAAAGAGAAATCTTTTTGTTTTAAACCTAAATTTTTTGTTTGCAAAGTTTTTCCTAATACAAAAGTATAAAGAATATCATTTAAAGGTAGTAAAAAAAATATCTTTCCAATGTAAGTAAAAATATAATTACCAATTAGTGTAACCAAAGTATCATCTTCACTGCCAGAATTAGATTGATATCTTGATCCAAAAACAATATCTAAATTATTATCAATAAGATTTGCCATCATTAACTTTATCTCTTTAGGATCAAAAGAACCATCCGCATTAAAAATACAATAAAATTCCGTTCCACAATTTTCTATTCCATAAATTAAAGCATCGCCATATCCTTCACCTGGCTGATACAAAATCTCATATTCAAAATTTTTTATTGCATTTATTGTGGCCTGATCATTTTCTTTTAAAATGATCTTTGCTTGCAAATTAAGTTGTTTAATTTCTTTAAGGACTATTGGAAGCGATTCACTTTCATCTTTTGCAGGTATTATAAGTGTTAAATTTTTAAATAAATCGTTCATATTTTAAAAAAAGTTTTTTACTACATTGGCAAATGATAAAAATATATACAAATAAATGTAATTAAAACCTATATTTCTATTATTATTTATATATTTGTGGTCTAATTGAAATAATAATAAAATTATAATCATCAATAAGGGATCAAAATACTTATGGTATATTGTGTATTGAGAATTATAAAAAATTAACAATATAAATAAAATTAAATTATTTTTATTAATTAAATTAAATAAATAAATCAATAAAATAGAGACAATAAAAACAAAATAGATTAAATAAAAATTATTGAAAAATTTTGTTGATAAGCCATAAAATATACCACCTCCTGCGTTATTTTTAAAATTAAAGAAATAAATATTAATAATACAAAAAAATAATAATAAAATTAAATGTTTATAATTAATTTTATAAAAAATATGTTTTAATTTATTAATTGAAATAAAAGGTAAAAAATAAAAAAGAAATAAAGTTGAAATTAATATTATTTTGTTCGAATAATTTAGGTTAATAGTTTCAAAAGGATAGTCATTTTTTAATATATAAAATTCAGTTTTGACCAAAAAAATAAGAGCTGGTAAAGCAAGAAGAAAATTAGCTATTAAAATCAATAAAGTAATTTTGGAAAATTTAAAATACCGAATAAAATAAAATAAATAAAAAAATACAAAAAATGATAAGTTTGGCGTTAGATAACATGAAATAGAAAAAAACAATATATTTAAAAAGCAATTTTTAATCCTTTCGCTTTTAATTTCACTTTTTTGAAACCTTAAAAAATAATAAATTGAAATTAAAAAGAATAAATAAGCCCATAATAAAGGATACGGCCATACAGCGAGAGAACGAATTGTTGGAGAAATTAAAAGTGCAATTATAAATAAGTACTTAATTTTTTTTTCTATTTTTAGATCAGAATAGTCTATTGTCTTATAAAAAATAATTATAATAGGAATTATAGTAAATATATTTATGAATCTTATTTGTTCAATAGAAAGTCCAATTTTGTATAAAAGTGAGAGTAAAATATAAAATGTTGGAAAATTTCTTGCATATAAATCGTCATATCCATAGTTTATTAGTGAAAATTTAAAATTTTCTGCAAAACTAAATATAAACTTTTCATGAAATTCAAAATCATGTTTTGCTCCACCCAAACTATCTTCTCCAAAATAAAGGGACACAAAAAAAGAAAAATATAAAAAAATAATAATTAAACTTTCTTTATTTTTATTAATCATTTTTTTAATAATGAGATAAAGTGGTGTTTTTTGTTTAAAATTATATTATATAATCCATCGTGCTGTTGAAAGTTCGAAATATGATTTATTTGCTTTAAATTTGCTTTTTTGAAAGACAATATCCAAGAATTTTTATTAAAATATTTTTTTGGTATTGTGACGCCATAGGCATAATTTGCATAAAAATCAACAAACCTAAGTAAA
>MDTD01065995.1_pt1 | contig 16232 bp, 19 predicted proteins | sample 811221 | NCBI WGS metagenome assembly MDTD01 (sample SAMN05326646, study PRJNA326480) | marine metagenome | isolation source: seawater | place: Pacific Ocean: South West | collected 2011 | reverse complement strand
TATAAATTGTTCTACCATCTTTTTTATAAACTTATATAATTTAATTGTTGAATTTTAAAGAATAATTTATTCACCCAAACTGATTTGAATGCGATACCCTTCTAATATAACAAAATCTTATTTATTTAGACTTTCTATTCCAATTTTTTTTTCTAATTTGGCTGTTCCACTTGTTGGTATTGTTGATACTGGATTAATGGGACACTTAAATAATTCAAAATTTTTAGTTGCAACGAGCATTTCAACATCAGTTATGACTTTAATTTTATGGTCTTTTGGTTTCTTAAGGATGGGAACAGTGGGGCTAGTGTCACAGTCACTTGGAAAAGGAGATTATAGAGAGATAGTGAATATAGTAGTAAGAAATTTAGTGATAGCGATTATTGCATCTGTTATCATTATACTTCTAAAAAATCCTTTGTTAGAATTAATAAAGTTTTACTTTATAACTTCAATTGAAACTCAAGATTATATAAGTAAATATATTACCATCAGAGTTTTTTCTTCACCTGCAGAATTATCAATATATGTATTGGTAGGTTTTTATTTAGGAATACAAAAAACTAAAATTTCAAGTTTAATTGTTTCGATATTTTGCTTACTAAACATTATTATAAGTACAATTTTGGTTATCAAATTTAATCTTCAAATCAGAGGAGTTGCATATGGAACTTTAGCATCTTCTTTTATAACAGTTATTATTTTTTATATTTATACTTACTCTTATTTGATCAATAAATTTAAAGTAATACCTAAACTAAAAAATATTTTTACAAAAAAGAAATTAACAAAAATATTAAGTATAAATTTTGATATCTTTATACGAACAATATTATTAACTTTTGCTTTTTTATGGTTTACATACCAAGGAGCAAAAATAGGTGAAGAATTTGTTGCTGTTAATAGTATTTTAATGCAATTTATTATTTTTTCATCTTTTTTACTTGATGCTTATGCATTTTCTACCGAGAGTGTTGTTGGATATACTGTCGGCAGAGGAGTACAAAAATCTTTTTTAAATACAACAAAAAATTCTTTTGAATTAAGTTTCTTTACCAGCATTATACTCTCTTTGTTTTATATATTGTTCGCAAAATACATTATAAACTTTTTAACAGATTTAGATGTAATTAGATTTATGTCTTATTCTTTTATATTTTGGATTATCTTAATCCCGCCAGTTGCAAGTTTTTGCTATCAATTAGATGGTATTTATATTGGTGCTGCTCAAACAACTGATTTAAGAAATGCTATGATTATATCAGTTGCTTTATATATTGCGTCGTCTTTTTTTTTAATTGATAAATTTAATAATCATGGATTGTGGTTATCTCTTTTGTTATTAATGATATTTAGATCGCTTACTTTAGCTATATTTTTTTCAAGAATTTTAAAAAAATTTTAATGAGGATAATTTATCAAATACCAGGATATATTTTACTTCTGCTTGGGGGATTCTTTTTAAGCTGGGGTGGTTTGATAATTAGATTATTTGAAAAAGCAGATGTTTGGCAAATTTTATTTCTTAGGTCTTTATTTTTTTTATTAGCATTAATATTTTTTTTATTAATAACCTATAAAAGAAACGCTTTAAAAGTTATTAAAGTCTCTGGTTTGGCTGGGCTTTTGGGTGGATTTGTATTATCTATGAGTTTTATTTCGTATGTTGTTTCGATGACAGAAACCACAGTAGCGAATGTAGTTTTTATAATTAGCACTCAAACAATTTTTCTGGCACTTTTTGGTTATCTTTTTCTAAACGAAAAAGTCTCTATTATAACTTCGTTAGCTGTAATTTTAGCTATGGTTGGTATAGGAATTATGGTCGGAGATTCCATAAATCAAGGATCGTTATTTGGTAATATTGTTGCTTTAGTTATTCCAATAAATTTTTCAATTTTAGTAATTATAATCAGGAAATATCCTCACTTAGATATGGTACCCGCTATATTTTACTCTGGAATTTTTAGTTTAATTTATGGAATATTATTATCAAAAGATTTTTATTTTACGACTAATGATTTATTAATGGGTTTTCTACTGGGAGTTCCACAACTGGCATTCGGTTTTATCTGTATTACAATTGGTTCAAGAACTACCCCAGCTGTTTCCGTTGGACTGTTAATGTTGCTTGAGTCCCTTGGCGGTACTTTATGGGCATGGATGTTTTTAAACGAAATACCACCATTAAGTGTAATAATTGGCGCATGTATTATTATTTTAGCTATATTGATTAAATATTATGACCAACAAAATCAATCCAATAAAATTAATTGACTTTTTTGATTTATTATACAAAATAACGCTTCTACGGGAGAGACTATATTTGATAGCGCCGAAGGAGCAACCACCCCGGAAACTCTCAGGCAAATGGACCGTAGAACTAATAACTCTGGAAAGTAGGCACGGCCTCACCGAAGGATTAAATCTCTCAGGTAAAAAGACAGATGGGGACGGTATGAGTTATTATGGAAACACAAAAAACAGCGCTTTACAATTATCATAAAAACCTAGGAGCAAAATTTGTTCCTTTTGCAGGTTATGAGATGCCAATTCAGTATAGAGACGGAATTGTTAAAGAACATATCTCAACAAGAACACATGCCGGATTTTTCGACGTATCGCATATGGGGCAGTTTTTTTTAGAAGGAGACGACACCTTAACCGAAGCATTGGAAAAAATTATTCCAGCTGATTTAAAATCTTTAAAAGTTAATCATTCTAAATATTCTTTTTTATTAAATAATGACGGCGGTATTATAGACGATTTGATTATAACGAAAACAAAAAAAGGTTTCTGTATAATTTTAAACGCAGCTTGTAAAAAAAATGATATAATACAAATTTCTCAATTTTTAGAAAAAAATCATAAACATATTTTAAACAATGATTTATCTTTGATAGCTTTGCAGGGGCCAAAATCTGTTGAGATACTAGAAAAACTTATTCCAGGTGTTGCAAACTTAAAGTTTATGACTGGAGATAATTTTGATTACGATGGTGAAAGTATTTATATAACAAGATCAGGATATACAGGAGAAGACGGTTTTGAAATTTCAATTGCTAACAAAAAAGTAGAAAAGCTTATTGATTTTTTAATTTCAAATGAAGTTAAACCTATAGGATTAGGTGCTAGAGATACATTAAGATTGGAGGCAGGTTTGTGTTTGTATGGTCATGATTTAAATGAAAAAATAAATCCTGTAGAAGCAAATTTAAAATGGGCTATAGCAAAGAAAAGAAAAGAATTTGGTGGCTTTAATGGCTGGGATAAAATCAAAAATTTACTTGCTAACGGAAGTGAGAAAATAAGAGTAGGAATAAAACCAGATGGAAAAGTGATAGCAAGAGAAAATACAAAAATATTTTCATCTAGCGATAAAGAAATAGGATTCGTTACAAGTGGCACTTTTGGTCCAAGTGTAAACGCACCAGTTGCAATGGGATATGTAAAATCCGAGTTTTCTAAAATAGGCACGCCTATAAAGCTAGAAGTAAGAGGAAAAAAATATGGGGGTAAAATATCGGAACTTCCATTTTATAAAAAGAGTTATGTTAAATAAGGAAGATAAATATGAGTGAAAAAAAGTTTTCTAAAAAACATGAATGGGTATCACTGGAGGGTGATGTAGCAACAGTTGGAATTACTAAACATGCTACTGAAATGCTTGGAGACATAGTTTTTGTTGAAATCCCAGACTCTGGTAAATCTGTTGAGAAAGAGGGCCAGGCAGCAGTTGTTGAGTCAACGAAAGCAGCTAGTGATGTTTACTCACCAGTTTCTGGAGAAATTACAGAGGGTAACAAAGCTATTGCAGATGATCCGGGTAGTGTAAATGCCGATCCAGAAGGAGCAAGTTGGTTTTTCAAATTAAAAATAAAAGACAAAAGAGAGTTTGACTCACTTATGTCAAAAGAAGAATACGAAAAATTTTGCAAGGAGAATCCAAATTAAATGATAGATGATAATTCAAAAGAATTTATAAAAAGACATATAGGCCCTTCAGAAGAAGACCAAATAAAGATGTTAGAGCACATTGGTTATAATTCGCTTGATGATTTAATGATCAATACTGTGCCTGAAAAAATTTTATTAAAAAATGATCTTAAAATCGACCAACCATTGTCTGAGAATGATGCTTTAAAAAAACTTAAGTCTATTTCAAAAAAAAATAAAATTTTTAAAAATTTTATTGGAATGGGTTATTATAACTCAATAACTCCAAATGTAATTCTACGAAACATTCTAGAAAATCCAGGATGGTATACATCTTACACGCCTTATCAGCCAGAGGTGGCTCAAGGTCGTCTTGAAATGCTTTTAAACTTTCAACAATCAATAATTGATCTAACTGGCATGGATATAGCTAATGCCTCTTTGTTGGATGAAGCAACCGCAACTGCAGAAGCAGTAGGTTTGAGCCAAAGATTAGATAAGACCAATTCAAAAAAAATATTTATTTCAAACAATTGCAATCCTCAAACTATAGATCTAATTAGGACTAGAACCGATCCCTTTGGATTAGAACTAATTATAGGAGACGAGGAAAAAGAACTTGCAAAAATTAATGAAGACATCATTTGTGGTATAATATCTTATCCTGGAACACTAGGTCAAATAATCGATCCAAGTGAAAGCATAAGTCAAATTCATAAAAAAAATGGAAAAGCTATTTTAGTTTGTGATTTGTTGGCATTAACAAGATTAAAGACCCCAGCAGAACTTGGTGCAGATATAGCTGTGGGAAGTGCCCAAAGATTTGGAATACCAATGGGCTACGGTGGTCCTCATGCAGCGTTTTTTGCTACTAAAGAGGAATTTAAAAGATCAATGCCTGGAAGAATTATAGGTGTTTCAAAAGATAGACATGGAAAAAAGGCTTACAGATTGTCACTACAAACTAGGGAGCAACATATTAGAAGAGACAAAGCAACTAGTAATATTTGTACTGCTCAGGCTTTATTGGCAATAATATCTGCTGCTTTTGCAATATATCACGGGCCTGATGGTATACTAAAAATTGCTAATAGAACTTCAAAATTAGCAAAACTGTTTGCCGATGAGATTAAAAACGGTGGTTATAAAATCATATCAGACCATTTTTTTGATACAGTTACAATTTTAACAAAAGAAAAAACAGATCATATCTATCAAGCTGCATTAAATCAAAATATAAATCTAAGAAAGGTGGACAAAGATCATATATCTGTAGCATTCGATGAAGCAAAAAAACTTAGTGACGTTAACACACTATTACAAATTTTTGGTATTTCTAAATCAATAAAACAGAATGCTAAAGTAGATTTGGACAATCTTCCTAAAAATCTTTTAAGAACTTCCAAATACTTAACTCATCCAGTTTTTAATAAATATCACTCAGAAACTGAAATGCTTCGATATTTAAAAAAACTTGAAGATTGTGATATTGCTTTAAATAGATCAATGATAGCCTTAGGATCATGCACAATGAAACTTAACGCAACTGCTGAATTGATACCTATTACTTGGAAAGAATTTTCATTACCTCATCCTTTTGTTCCAACTAATCAGATGGAAGGTTATAAAATCCTTTTTAATGATTTGATAAATGATTTAAAAGAAATTACTGGATATCAGGCAGTTTCTCTGCAACCTAATTCAGGAGCTCAAGGAGAGTACGCCGGTTTGATGACAATAAGAAAGTTTCATAAAAATAATAAACAAGAAAATAGAAATGTATGCCTAATTCCAGACTCGGCACATGGAACTAATCCCGCCAGCGCACAAATGAGTGGAATGAAAGTAGTGGTTGTTAACTGTGATGAAGATGGCAATGTAGATATTAAGGATTTAAAAAATAAAGCTGAGAAATATTCAAAAGATTTAGCAGCTTTGATGGTAACCTATCCTTCTACTCATGGAGTGTTTGAAGAAAAAATAATGGAGATTTGTGATGTTATTCATAAGCATGGCGGCCAAGTTTATATGGATGGAGCAAATTTAAATGCATTAGTTGGTGTTGCAAAACCTGGAAACTTTGGTCCAGATGTATGTCATATTAATTTACATAAAACATTTTGCATACCTCACGGTGGAGGTGGGCCAGGTATGGGGCCGATTGCATGTGCAAAACATTTAGCTGATTTTTTACCTACTCATGAGATTATTAAAGAGGCTGGTCCAAAAAATGGCATGGGAGCTGTGTCAGCTGCTCCTTGGGGCAGCTCTAGTATTCTGCCAATATCCTGGATGTACATAAAGATGATGGGAGCAGAAGGACTTAAAAAAGCTTCACAAGTTTCGATCTTAAACGCAAACTATATTTCAAAGAAATTATCTAAAGATTATAAGGTTTTATACACTGGAAAAAATGGAAATGTCGCGCACGAATGTATAATTGACATAAGACCGATAAAAGCAAGCTCGGGTATTTCAGAAGAAGATTTAGCAAAAAGATTAATTGATTTCGGATACCACGCTCCAACCATGTCTTGGCCAGTTGCTGGTACAATAATGATAGAGCCAACAGAAAGTGAAAATCTAGCGGAAATAGATAAGTTTTGTAACGCACTTATAAAAATTAAGAAAGAAATTAATTTAGTGGTATCATCTAAATTTGATAAGATCGATAATCCTTTGAAAAATGCTCCACACACATATGTTGAGCTAGCATCAAATGAATGGAGCCATAAGTATACAAGAGAGGAAGCTGCTTTTCCTACAGAATATATTAAAAATAATAAGTACTGGGCACCAGTAGCAAGAGTGGATAATGTTTACGGCGATAGAAATCTAGTTTGTTCATGTCCGTCCATGGATGAATATAAAGATGAAGCTGCATAATATCTTTTAATGAAAATAGCTGTAATTGGTTCTGGTATTTCTGGATTATCAGCGGCATATTTTTTGTCGAAGAAATTCAAAGTAGACTTATTTGAAAAGGATGATCATTTTGGCGGTCATTCCTATACTTACGAAATAAAGGAAAGCCATAAAATTGTTCCTGTTGATTTAGGTTTTATTGTTTTTAATAAATTAACCTACCCAAATCTAATTAATTTTTTTAATGAATTAAATGTACCTTATGAGAAAAGTGATATGTCTTTCTCTGTTTCTATAAAAAATACTAACATAGAGTACGGCGGACGAGGACTAAACGCATTATTCGCAAATAAATCTAATCTATTAAATCTGAAATTTTTAAATATGATCAGAGAAATTATATTGTTCTATAAAACAGCTCCTTCCTTGCTAGAAAAAAATCTTAGTGAAGAAACTTTGGGAAATTTTTTAACCAAAAAAAAGATGTCAAAATATTTTATAGAATATCATTTAATACCGATGGTAGCAGCTATTTGGTCGATGCCGTTTGATAAAGCAAAAAAATTACCATTAAAATTTTTTTTAAATTTCTTCATTAATCATGGTTTGTTCAAATTAAATGATAGACCTCAATGGTATACAGTCAGCAACAGAAGTAGAGCTTATGTAAAAAAAATTACAGATAGGATCAGTGGAGAAATTTTTAAGAATTATAAAGTTACAAAGGTTATAAGAACAAAAGAAAATGTGAGATTGATGATTGGAAATGAATACCTAGATTATGATCATGTTATTATAGCAGCGCATGCTGATCAAAGTTTAAGTTTGATTGAAAACTCTTCAGATCAAGAGAGAGAAATACTAAGTAAGTTTGAATACGTTAAAAATATTGCAATATTACACACAGATAAAAATTTCATGCCTATTAAAAAAAGGGCCTGGTCAAGCTGGAATTCAATCTCTGATGGTAAAAAAACTTGTATAACTTATTGGCTTAACAAACTTCAAAACTTAAATACGAGAGAAAACTACTTTTTGACCTTAAATCCAATAAACGAAATAGACGATGGCCTTATAATAAAAAAAATTAATTTTACTCATCCTTATCTCAACTCTAATAATATAAAAACTCAAAAAAACCTACCTTCAATACAAGGGGTAAAAAGAACCTGGTTTTGCGGCAGTTATTTTGGTTACGGTTTTCACGAAGATGGATTAAAATCATCAATGGATTTAATTAAAATATTTAAAACTTGATGAACTCTTGTATTTATAATGGTGTTGTTACCCACTCTAGATTTAAACCAATTAAACATACCTTAAAATATAGAACTTTTTCATTATTAATTGACCTAGATGAAATTGAGAAATTAGAAAAATCTATTGGCATTTTTTCATATAATAGATTTAATATTTTTAGTTTTTATAACAAAGATCATGGTGATAGAGACGGCGGTTCTTTAAAAGATTGGGTAATTGCAAATCTCAAAAAATTTAATATAGAGAAAAATATTAATAAAATTAAAATACTATGTTATCCAAGAATTTTTGGTTATGTTTTTAATCCACTTAGCATTTTTTATTGTTATGAGAATAAAAAATTAAGTGCAATTTTTTACGAGGTCAAAAATACTTTTAATGAGCAACATACTTATGTATTTAAAATAAAAAATAGTAAAGTTTTAAAACAAAATTGTAAAAAAAAATTTTATGTATCTCCATTTATGGATATGGAAACCTTTTATAGTTTTCATTTGATTGATCCCAATGAAAAATTATCTGTTTTTATAAAACAAACTGATAATGAAGGAATAATTTTGACTGCAACCCAAACTGGAGATAAAAAAAATTTTACACTAAAACAATTATTATTGAATTTTTTCAAATATCCTTTGATGACGTTAAAGATAATTGTTTCGATACATTTTGAGGCATTAATATTATTGAAAAAAGGTGCTAGATATAGAAAAAGAAATATAAAAAATAAAAATAATTTAAGTTTTGAAGGACATCAATGAGTTTAATCAAAATTACAGAGACGTTCGTTATTAATAAGCTAAAAAAAATTTCACACGGAAATTTAAAATTAATTAATTATGATGGCAAGGTTTTCCATTTTGGAGATTTAGAGAGCAAGCTCTGTGCAGATATAAAAATAAACAATCCAAAATTTTTCTTTAATGTAGTCTTAGGAGGAAGTTCAGCACTTGGAGAGGCACATATGAACAAACATTTTTATACAACCAATTTGACAAATTTAATTGAGTTAACTGCTAGAAATATAAAAACAATTTATTCTTTCTCAGGAAGTTTGAAATTGCAAAAAATCAAAAATTATTTAAAAAAAATATTTGCTTCTAATACTAGATCAAAAAGTAAAAAATATATATCAAAACACTATGATTTAGGAAATAAATTTTTCTCATTATGGTTAGATAAATCACTAACTTATTCTAGTGCAGTTTATCTGAAACAAAATGATAATTTAGAAACTGCACAAAAAAACAAATTTCAAAAATTGATAAATCTTTTAGATATAAAAGAAGGGAGTAAAGTTTTAGAAATAGGTTGTGGTTGGGGTGGTTTTGCAGAGTACTTAGCAAAAAATTACAATATAAGTTTAGACTGTATAACAATTTCTAAAAACCAATTTGATTTTACAAAAAAAAGAATATTTGATGCTGGTTTAAATAATAAAGTAGAAGTTAAATTTTTAGATTACAGAGATCTCAAAGATAAATATGACAATATAGTTTCTATTGAAATGATAGAAGCAGTCGGTGAGAAGTATTTAAATCAGTATTTTGAAACAATTAAAAAATCACTAACTAAAAACGGTACTGCAGCTATTCAAGGCATTGTAATCAAAGATGATTTATTTGAAAGATATAGAGGTAGTGAAGATTTCATTCAAAAATACATTTTTCCAGGCGGGTTTTTGCCATCAATTAATTTCATGAAAGAAACAATTTTAAAAAATAATCTTCATTTAGTTAAAATTAATAATTACTCTGATGATTATGTTAAAACTTTAGCAACATGGAGAAAAAACTTTTTTAATGCATGGGAGAAGATTAGTCCTTTAGGATTTGATGATTATTTTAAAAGAATGTGGGATTTTTATTTATCTTATTGTGAAGGGGGATTTAAATCGAAAAATATTAACTTGATTCAATTCTCCATGTCTAATAAATAAACAACATGAAAAAAATATTTAGTCTTATTTTATTAATTTTTATAGTAGGATGTGCAAATAAAATGAAACCAACAGATTTTAAAGATCAAAAACCTAGGTTAATTATTGAAGATTATTTATCTGGTAATATTAAAGCTTGGGGTGTACTACAAAATAGATCTGGAGATGTAACAAGACAATTTAAAGCTGATTTAAAAGGGAATTGGGATGGATCAGAATTAATCTTGGATGAGGTATTTTTCTGGAGCGATGGGGAAAAACAAACTCGCAAATGGACGATTAAAAAGCTCGATGAGCATCATTATGAGGGAACCGCGTCAGATGTTGTTGGTAAAGCTAAAGGATTTTCTTATGGACCTGCGTTTAAATTTGAGTATGTTTTGTTGGTTCCTGTAAAAGGAAAAAATATGAAAATAACTTTTGATGACTGGATATTTATGCAGGATGAAAAAGTAGCAATTAATAGAGCAACTATGACAAAATTTGGAATTAAAGTGGCAGAGTTGACTGTAATGTTTGTAAAGGATTAAAATGTTTGAATTACCAAAATTAGATTATCAAAATTCTGCTCTATCTCCAATAATGTCAGAGCGAACTTTAGATTTACACCACGGGAAGCACCATCAAACTTATATAACTAATTTAAATAATTTTATTAAAGGTTCTGATTATGAAAAACTGTCTTTAGAAGAAATTATAAAAAAATCCTCTTCTGAAAATAAGGTAGGAATATTTAATAATGCAAGTCAACATTGGAACCATAATCTTTTCTGGAAGTGCATGAAACCTAATGGAGGTGGAAATATGCCACCAAAATTAGAACAAAGAATTAAAAAAGATTTTGGAAGTGTAGAAAAATTTAGAAATGAATTTATTCAAGCAGGGATCACACAGTTTGGTTCAGGCTGGTGCTGGTTATCTGTTAAAAATGATAAATTAATAGTTAGCAAATCTCCAAATGCAGAAAATCCTTTAATACAAGACATGAAACCTATCTTAGGTTGTGATGTATGGGAACACTCTTATTATTTAGACTACAAAAATAAAAGACCCGATTATCTAGAAAACTTTTTTGATAAATTAATTAATTGGGAATTTGTAGAATCTAATATCTAAATTACTTTTTCAAATCCTTCGAAAATAGGGTGACCGAGATATAAGTTTTGATGCTGCCCAGCATTTTTGTGTGCTAGTCTAAAAGCCTCAGATTTAGTCCAATTAATAAAATCTTCTTTAGAATTCCATATACTATGAGATGCATAAAGCGTATGATCTTCTTTACTTTCTCCTTTTACTAAATTAAATTTTTTAAATCCTGGGACATTTTCTAGGTGAGTTTCTCTATTTTTCCAAACATCCTCAAAAGCTTTTTCTTTTCCAAGTACTATCTTAAATCTATTCATGGCGATAAACATAATTAAAATAGGGTTCCTAATCCCAAAGCAGCGGCACCTATGACCACAAGCCACAACAAACCTTTTATAAGAAAAAAGTAAAACCCTCCAACAAGTAAGTTTTTAAAAATTTTTTTTTTCATTAATTGCATATTACTAAATTACTAATAATTTTTCCTTAGACTTATTGTCTCAAATTCAACGTTTAACGAGTTTATCAACTAAAAATAAATAAATTTTATATGGTAAAATTCTTAGAAATTTTAATGTTAAAGTTAATCCTTTTGGAAAATGTATTTCAAAAAATGAAGTATTAACTAACCCATTATAAATTTTATCTGCAGCGTAATCAGCAGACTTAAGAAACGGCATTGGAAATACGTTTTTGTCAGTAAGGGGTGTTTTTATAAATCCTGGTGAAATGATTGAAATTCTTACTCCATATTTTTTAAAATCAAAATAAATACTTTCACAAAAATTAGTTAATGCTGCTTTAGAAGGTCCATAACCACTTGAGTTTGGTAATCCTCTGTATCCAGCAATTGAAGAAACTATGGAAATATGGCCAGATTTTTTATTCTTGAAATAGTTCTCTACAGCATTAACACATTCTACAACACCTATAAAATTTACTCTTAATACATTTTTGATTTTTTCTGGATTTATACTTTGCTCATTTTTTGGATCGTAAGTGCCACTAGAAAATACGCATAAATCTAAATTACCAAAATCTTTTATTATCCTATTAAATACATCATCGATTTGAGATCGATCAGTAATATCTAAGGGAAAAGATGATATATTTTCGTGTTTAGCGATGTCTTCAAGCAATTCTTTTCTTCTTGCAGAAATTGCTACCTTCCAACCCTTGGATGCAAATTTTTCAGCAACTGCTTTTCCAATACCGCTACTGGCTCCAGTTATCCAAATTTTTTTCTGATTTTCTGACATAAATTGTTTATACCTTAAATTATGAAAAATAAATATTTATCATTATTTATAATTTTATCTATAACTTTTTTAGCTTCTGCTATAGGTGGATATGTTACTTCTATATATAAAGAACCTTGGTATTCCGAGCTAAATCTTTCTACTTTAAATCCCCCATCTTGGATATTTGGACCTGTGTGGACACTACTTTATATTTTAATGTCAATTGCGATTTGGCGAGTATGGTATAAATTTTATGAAGTAAAAGTTTTAATTATTTATTTTTGTCATTTATTTTTTAACTCTATTTGGAGCGTAGTATTTTTTGGTTTTCATAATATTTTTATTGCTTTGATAAATTTAATTATCATTTTAATTTTTATTATCATTTTATTAAAACTTTATAGTTCGAGAGATAAAATTGCATTCTATTTAATGATACCTTATTTTTTATGGACTTCTTTTGCACTTTTCTTAAATTATTCAATATTAATGTTAAATTAAATAAAAAATGAACTATAAAATATTTTTTTATTTTTTAAAAAAATTATCTAAAAGATTAAACCAATTTTATAAAAAAAATTATAAGGTAAAATTAAAAATAAACAATAAATCCAAAAATAAAAAAATTTTTGATCCAGTAACTAATTTTGATAAGGGTTTTGAAAAATATATTAGGAAAAGTATAAATAAAGATTTTCCAAATGACTCAATTATTGGTGAAGAATTTAGTGAAAAAAAAACTAAAAGTAAATTTAAGTGGTGCATTGATCCAATTGATGGAACAAAAGCTTTTTTAATAGGTGCTCCAACTTGGTCAAACCTGATAGGATTATCATATAAAAACGAACCTCTTATGGGACTTTCAAATTTTCCAGAATTAGAGAAAGTTTATATTAATGACAAAAAAAATTCTTACTTATTAAAAAATAATAAATTATCTAAAATTAAAAGTTTGAAAAATACAAATTTAAAAAAAACAAAAATCATTGGTAATTTTCATAATTCAATAAGTTTCAAAAGCCAGCAAAAGATTATAGAAAAACTAGGATGGGCATTTAAATTTACAAGTCTTGATGCATTAAATTACTGCTTGCTAGCTGAGGGAAAAGTTGATGCAGTTATTGAAGCTAAATTAAAAAGATATGATATTTTACCATTAATACCTATTATCAAAAAATCTGGAGGGGTTGTTTCAACTTGGAGTGATTTACCGCCTGAAAATGGAGGAAATATATTAGCTACCTCAAATATTATCTTGCATAAAAAAATTTTAAAGATATTAAGACCATTTGTATGATGAACAAATTTATTAGTAGAATTTTCAGAGCTATCAAAATTGACGTAGAACTATATGAAGAGGTTGAAAAAGATAAAAGCGCAACTATTCAAGCTGGAGCAGTAGTCGTTTTATCTAGTATGGCCGCAGGTGTAGGAGCTTTACAATTGGGTGCATCAAATTTTATTTTAGCACCTCTACTCTCACTTATTAGTTGGTATATTTGGGCATATATAATTTATTTTGTTGGAGTTAAATTGTTTCCAGATAAAAATACTAAAAGTAATCATGGCGAACTTCTTAGAACAATTGGTTTCTCAAGTGCTCCAGGTTTGATAAGAGCTTTCGGTGTAACTCCAGACTTAATGACCGTTACTTTTATTGGGTCAGCTTTTTGGATGCTTGCGTGTATGGTAGTAGGAGTTAGAGCTGCATTAGATTACAGCTCATTGTGGCGAGCTTTTGGCGTTGTGGTAGTTGCATGGATATTTCAAGCAACATTATTATTAGTTATCCTCAGTCTATTCAAAAGTTTTTAAATTGGAAAAATTGTTTTAGCAATATTGCAACTATTACAAATCTTATAGCCATGCATTATCAAATTTTGTTTTACACTTGTGTCCTCTAATTTACATGACTCACAAAAATTATTCGTGATAAAATTTTGTTTTATAACCCAAGCTCTATGATAAAAATTATCAATATTTTTTTGTATTAAACTTTGTGCTAAATTTTCTGCTTCTTTTTTATCAAATGGACCATGAATAATTTGAGTTTTTTTATCAATAGTATCCATATTATTAGGGTTTTGATGTGATCCTTCTATGACAATATAGCTATCGTTTTTCATATTAATTAAGATATCATAAATTTTATGAAAAGAATTATACTAATCGTCACAATATATATAATAAGTTTTAATTTTGTTTATGCGGGTATCATAAAACCAAATAAAAATTTATCAGCTTATGACGTTATTAAAATTCAATTAGAAGCGTTAAAAAATAATGATGAAAATGATAACGGTATTAAACAAACATGGGTGTTTGCACACCCAAAAAATAAAGAGATAACTGGCCCTTACCCAAGATTTAGAATTATGATTTATGATGTTCATTATAGTTTGCTCCTTAACCATTATTCGCACAATATAAATTTAATTATGAATTCCCAAAAAAAATATGTATTTGGAGTAAAAATTTTAGACAAAAGAAAAAAACAATTTTTTTACGAGTGGCATGTTGAGAAAGGGAATGAAAATAATTGTAATAGCTGCTGGTTCACAACTGTTGTATCTATGCCAACTTCACAGGGTAGTTCAATTTGAAAAGACCTCCTTTTATAATCCGGTATATAATTGTTGGCGCTATACTTGTATTGCCTCCAATATTAAGTGCCCACTACGGAACAATTTATTTGGGTAAAGAAAATGGTGTACTTTTAGGTTTTTGCGTAGGTATAGTTTGTGTCTCGTTTGCATGTTGGAAACTTTATATTGATGGTTGGAGAGATGACGAGGATTAATGAAATTTAAAATCTCAAGAGAAGAAGCTTTAAAACAGCTTGATGTTTTTATTAATAGCGGATTAGAAAATTATAGTTTTAAAAGAAATTTTGATCTTGGACCAAATAATAAATCTAATGTATCATGTTTATCACCTTATATCTCCCATAGATTAATTACAGAATATGAAGTGGCTAAAATAGTTTTAAATAAATTTCCTTACCAAAAAATTGAAAAATTTATTCAAGAAATTTTTTGGAGAGTTTATTGGAAAGGATGGTTAGAGCTTAGACCTCAAGTTTGGTCTGACTTTGTAGAGGACTTAAAGAGAATAAACGAGGATGATAATTATAAAAAAGCGATCAATGGAGAAACTCAAATCGATTGTTTAAATGATTGGGTAAAAGAACTTAAAGAAAACAATTATTTACATAATCATACTAGAATGTGGTTTGCGAGTATTTGGATCTTTACTTTAAACTTGCCTTGGCAAAAAGGCGCAGAGTTTTTTATGAAACATTTGTTTGATGGCGATGCTGCATCTAACACATTAAGTTGGAGATGGGTTGCAGGCTTACAAACTAAAGGAAAACACTACGTTGCTCAATCATGGAATATAAGCAAGTTCACTAATAATAAATATAATAATGTTAGATTAAATGAAAACGCTTTACCTAAAACAGACAAAAGAGAATATAAAATAAATCCAATAAATTTTATTACAGAGGGTAATTCAAATGAAAATTTATTAGTTTTTGATAACGAACTAAATTTAGAAAATAAAAATTTAAAAAAATACAAAAATATTTACCTAGTATTATTAAGCAATGATGCTCGAAAGTTAAAGCTGGAACAAAAAGTGCTGGACTATAAGTTAAAAATAATTAATGACCAAAAAAAAAGATTTGAAGATTTACAAATCATTAATGAGGTTAAATTTAAAAATTTGACAAATGAAATTAACTCTTTTGATGTTGTTCACCCATGCATCGGAGAAAATTTTTCTTATTTAAATACTATAAGAAAAAAGCGAAATTTAGAATTAAACTTTGTTTTGAGTAAAGAAGATAAATTTTCTTGGCAATTTTCTAATAAAGGATATTTTAATTTTAAAAATAATATTCCTA